>ERZ808052.29-NODE-29-length-16447-cov-3.058583_pt1 | contig 16447 bp, 10 predicted proteins | sample MGYA00380200_ERZ808052 | MGnify/ENA primary metagenome ERZ808052 (study PRJEB31490, sample SAMN06133366) | cow dung metagenome | isolation source: H10 | host: cow | place: China: Chengdu | collected 2015-05 ...
TCTGGATGATTTGTAAGAATCTCATCCAATACAGCTGCTGTATCATGGAAGGAGAAACCAAAGTGCTTGATCTTGCCTTCCTTCTTCAGGCCGTCGGCATAGGCCATCAGTGCGCGCTCGTTGTCGTTCAGAGCCAGGTAGTTGAACTGGGTGGTAATGCCATCACCGTCCACATAGCCGGGGAAGGCGCAGTCGTAGCCCTCGCCGCCCACGCGGGAGAAGGTGATGATGGCGGCATCCTGAAATACATCCTTTTCCAGTTCACGAGGTACAGGCATCGAGCCGTCAGAGAACCCGGCAACATCAAAGCTTACCTTCGAACCATCATATGCTATATCCAGAATAGCCTTGTGGATCTTTGCATCTCCCCAACATTTCAGGCCTGGAGTGCTCTTAGGAGTGATGCTTGCAACATTACCGTACGGATAGAAAAGTCCCTTCATAATCCTCAGGTAGTTCACATACGACTCATCATAGACATTGCCGAACCTGTCAGGCCTTCCGTCCGCCTCTATGAGGTCCGCGCACTGATGGGCGGCAAAAGCATTTACCTCATTGCTGAACATCCATCTTTCAGCCGCAGAGACATCCCTCTTATAGACCTCGGAATATCCGGCAGCATTCTTGGATCGGTCTATATGATAGACAAGCATTCCCTCGCCGCCAATGAATCGGTCCCAACCGGAAGATGTCCTGCACTCCAACAGAAAATATTCATCCGGATTGTCAGTATCCATTCTGAAATAACGTCCCTTGACTATTGATTCGAGTGTATACCTGCCTGTCCCCTCAAGCATCTCCGCTTCTTCAGGATAAAGCAGCTCTCTCTCCACCGCTGTAAGGTTCGGAGGTGAATTACCGTCATTGTTATAATTGCCTCCATCCATCAGAGATATCTTCTGCCAAGTTCCGGCAGCCAGCCCGCCTACCTGATAATCAGTATCATACAAATCAGGAAGGCCCAATGTATGAGCATACTCATGACAGAATGTGCCTATTGATGCCATAGTCACCTGGTCGTTTTCTGAAAGTCTCAGTTCAGAAGCACATGCATAACGGTTGATTCTGACACCATCAAGAATAAGATTTCTTCCTGCTCCGTCCTTTATATACCACGAATGAGACCAGATGCAGTCTTCCGAACCACCTTCAGCTTCATCCCTGCCGGCAAAAAAGACAAAGACATTATCAACCTCACCGTCTCCATCCTGGTCGAATTTCTTAAAGTCTATATCAGCATCTGCAAGCTGGCAGGCCTCTATCACCATCATATGTGGATTGCGGTCTCCTCCATCAGCGGAATTTCCTCCATAATATGACATCTCCTTATCCAAAGTTATGATGTCGCTGACCTCAAAATGAAACTCGCACTGTCCTTTGAACTGGGCATCAAAGTATTCCTTTGCACTTCCTGTCGCGCCTCCCGAAGAATATCCTTCCTGCATAAGCAGATTCTCAAAGTGCGTCTTCGTGTAAGTCATCTTCTCCTTCTCGCCCTTGAACTGGACCAGGATAACGAGTCCATATTTCTCTGAAGAAGAGTCTGTTCCGGAACGAGTAGGAGCCTTAGTCATGATTCTGGACATGATATTCCTGTCTTTCAACTCCAGCTCGTGAACAAGAGACTTCTTTGCAGATACAGAAGCTGCAAGGGCAGCAAACGGAATATCTCGGCTACGCGCCAGAATATCTGGAGACACCTGCAGCCCTACGCGACATCCGGTAGAAAATTTCTGTCCGGACGCATCATACTCTGCATAGCACCACCAGCCATCTTCATCCTGAATGATGGAAGATCCGTCATCAGTAACCTTGATCCTCATCAGTTCATCTCCATAGAAGCGGGCATAGAACCCGCTGCCGTCCGGCTGGGAAAGGTAAATCTGGCCGGGTCTGGCAGGCGTGGCGAAAGCCGTAAACCCCAGAACCAATATAATATTAAGCAATAAAAGTCGTCTCAACATGTCTGATTTTCAAAAAGTCCTTATCTTTGCAAACGAATTGCATATTTAACCATTTTTCACGAGACGAACAAAAAAACATGAAGCTATCATCTTATATCTCATCCATCATCCTGATGGCACTGACAGTCTGCGCTCCAGGAATCAATGCACAGCAGAGAGTCATAGCAGGAGTCAAAGGAGACGAAGCAATCGTAAAGGCAATCAACGAGTACGGAACATTCGACAAATGGTGCGTGAGAGAGATCAAGGAGTCTGCTCTCCTTGGAGGTGACACAGCACACCTTTTCGAATTTTACGGAAATCAGGACACCACATTCACCGGCAAGCAGCCATTCACACCGCCACAGGGCTACATCTGGAGGACAAACAATGTTCTTGCAATCGTTGCAGGCATCGTAAAGACCAACAACACTGTCTACCCGGAGAAGCGTGGCGAGGGCTACTGCGCCCGAATCGAAACACACCTTGAAGAGGTCAAGGTTATAGGAATGATCAACATGGATGTAGTATGCCAGGGAGCAATAATGATAGGAAATCTTCCTGAGCCTATCACCACCACAAAAGACCCTATGACCAAGGTTCAGTACGGTCTGGCGTTCACAAGCTGCCCTAAGGCTGTGGAATTCGACTACAAGGCAGACGTAGGTAACGAAGTGTACAGAGGAACCGGATTCTCTAAGCTCAAGCCGATGGGATACCCGGACTATGCAGAGGTGAACTTCATGCTTCAGAAGAGATGGGAAGATGAAGAAGGCAACATCCACGCCCTCAGAGTCGCTACCGGCATCCATCGTATCACAGAAAGCACTGACGACTGGGTGAACGGCCATCGAATCGAACTCAAATACGGAGACATCACCAACGACCCGTCATACAAAGAATATATGGGTCTCAAGACTGATCCTAAGACCGCCTACCACGACATCAACAGCAAAGGCAAGGACAGGATCATCCAGGAAGAAGGCTGGGCAGAGCCAGGCACAGAGCCGACCCACCTGATCCTCCATTTCATCACAAGCTGCGGCGAAGCCTTCTACGGCGGCCTCGGCAACACCCTCTGGCTCGACAACGTCAGACTTATAATGTAACACCAAACTTCAATACTTCAAAAAACTACTGCGGTGCAGTAGTTTTTTTGTTTTACCGTCTCGCTACACATCAGACGGACGCCATACAAAAAAAAGAGGAAGAATCTTGCGATTCTTCCTCGGTAGTAGCGGGAGGAGGACTCGAACCTCCGGCCTCCGGGTTATGAGCCCGACGAGCTACCAACTGCTCTATCCCGCGATATTGGACTGCAAATATACGGACATTTTTTGAAACTGCAAATTTTATTTGCTTATTTTTCAAAATCCGTACCTCTGCGCTGGATCTTTACATCGAAAGGAACTGGATCATTGCATTCAGATCATCCTTTGCAAACGACTGCTGGGTGCCGGTCGAAAGGTTCTTGATATTGATGACGCCATCAGCAACCTCATTGCCTCCGACAATCGAAAGGAACGGAATGAATTTCTTGTCGGCATAGTCAAACTGCTTCTTGAGTTTGGTCTGCTCCGGATAGATCTCACATGAAACGCCGGCTTCTCTAAGGCTCTTGACTACAGGAATCAGATACTTCAGTTCATCGGAACCCATATTTGCGAAAAGGAGTCTGGTAGTCGATGTGACCTCTGACGGGAACTTGTCAAGACCCTTTAGAACGTCATAGATTCTGTCTGCACCGAATGAAATTCCCACTCCTGACATATTCGGAAGGCCGAAGATGCCTGTAAGATTGTCATAACGTCCACCGCCGCAGATGCTGCCGATGGCATAGTCCTTCGCCTTCACCTCAAAAATGGCTCCTGTATAGTAGTTAAGACCGCGGGCAAGAGAAAGGTCAATCTCAACCTCACACTTGACTCCTGCCGCCTCAATGAATCCGAAAAGTTCCTCAAGTTCGTCAAGTCCCTTGAGACCTGTTTCCGAAACGAGTCCCGAAGCCGACTTGCCGCTCATAAGCTCACGCATCACCGCTATCTTCTCTGCAGTTGTTCCTGAAAGAGTAAGAATAGGGCGGATAACCTCGATTGCCTCTGCAGTAAGTCCCTTTTCTGCCATCTCAGCCTCTACTGCATCGATACCGATCTTGTCAATCTTGTCAATGGCTACAGTAATGTCGACGACCTTGTCAGGGAAACCGCATATCTCGGCCATACCTGTAAGGACTTTACGATTGTTGATCTTGACGCAGACATTGACATCAAAGAGAGTGAACACCCTGTCCACAATCTGCACAAGTTCAAGTTCGTTAAGCTGGGAAGTAGAGCCGATCACGTCAACGTCACACTGATAGAACTCTCTGTAACGTCCCTTCTGCGGACGGTCCGCACGCCATACCGGCTGGATCTGGAATCTCTTGAAAGGAAAGGTGATATCGTTCTGATGCTGCACCACGAAACGTGCGAACGGCACGGTAAGGTCATATCTGAGCCCCTTCTCACATACCTTCAGTGACAGAGCCTTGCTGTTATAGCCGTCCTCTGTACCCTCGACACGGTAATCGTCATAGTTGATCTTAGAGAATGCATCTCCGGAATTGAGGATTCTGAAAAGGAGCTTGTCGCCCTCTTCTCCATACTTTCCCAGCAGAGTGCTGAGGTTCTCCATCGAAGGTGTCTCGATAGGTGCATATCCGTATGTCCTGAATACAGAACGGATAGTATCGAATATATAATTGCGTCCTGCCATCTCTGCAGGTCCGAAATCACGCGTTCCCTTTGGTATTGACGGTTTCTGTGCCATAGTTTCGTTTTTAGTAAATCATACAAATATACGCAAAATAGTGATAAACTCTTTATATTTGTAGAGAAAAGACTTTTAATGACATGAAGAGGCTAATCGCAATCGCTGTCCTGACAGTGTCCATATGCACAGGAATGTGGGCTCAGGATCTCAACGGAACAGGTTCTTTCACTCAGCACACCTTCCGTCACAAAGGCACGGAATACACCTACTGGCTCTATATTCCTCAGAACCTGAAGCCTGATGCACCGCTTATAATGGTCTTCCACGGCTATGGCTCCCGCAACATCCCGTCAATAAATTACGGTTTCCACCCGGTAGCAGACAGAGAGGGTTTTGCCGTATGCTACCCCAAAGGTCCGAAGGACCACAATGGCAAGGAATACTGGAGTGTCGGATACCAGTTCACGATTGATAAGGGAGAGATGAGGGATGATGTTGGAATGGCTGTCCGTCTGGTCAGGCATCTTCAGAAATCACACAACCTCTCAAAGCACAATGTCTTCGCCACAGGCCATTCAAATGGAGGAGCGATGAGCCATATGCTTTCCTACAGGGCCTCAGACACATTTGCCGCTGTAGCCTCGGTGTCAGGCCATATAATGGAATGCACCTACCGTTCATTGGATACCAGAAAGCCGGCTCCGCTTATGGAAGTACACGGAACTCATGATCCCCTGTCGAGGTGGAACGGGGACCCGTTCAATAACGACGGATGGGGAGCAGACATAGCCATCCCTCTTGCAGTCGGCTTATCTGCTGCTGCACACAGATGCACACATGAAGAGACAGAGATTCTTCCTTTGCGCCGCAACAAAGTGATTGCACACAGGTTTGTCAACGGAAACAACGGCAATCAGGTATGGTTCTATGAAGTTGTTGGAGGAAAGCACTCCTGGGCCGACCAGGACCTGGACACACCTTCTGAAATCTGGAAATTCTTCAGTCTGTACCTGAAATAACTCCTTTTATGAAAAGATCTGCAAAAACTTCTGCTGGATTAAGGAAGGGGTACAGGACCCGGATCAATCGACTCGTTCTTGAGAAGCATCTTGAGCTCCACTCCTGAAGCGAACCAATATCCCCTGTAGTTTCCTGCATCTCCGGCATCCCTCTGACGCAGTTCCACATTCCTGGTCATCCTTTGGAAAGGACCGCCGTTCGAGGCGCCATCCTCATCTTCGATCACAATCGCTACAGATGTTCCTGGATTGGAACGGCCATAAATGACAAAGGTTCCGTTGGCGTTGGTATATACAGCTTCATTGTTGCCGGACGAGACCTTGACACCTTTCAGAGGCTGAGAAACCATGACATAGTCATCTGGCTCAGGTGTAGTCTCATCTGCCACCGGGCAATCGCCGTACACGGTGCCATGGATCTCAAAAAGAATATAAGGATCGCCGATGGTCTTCTTCCTGCTGCAGGAGAAGGCCATCAGCGTAAATGTAGAAAGAATTACGGCAAGTGCCTTGAAGAAAGAACGCATACCGGATTATTCTCCCTTTGGAAATTCAACAGACTTTACAGGAACATTGAGTTTCTGTATAGCTGCCTTCAAAGTCTCAACAGAGGTCTTTGCAGCATCGTACTTTACAACTACAGTCTGCTTCTCGAGAGAGACTTCAAGGCCCTTGACACCTTTCTCGAAAGAGATGTTCTCCTGAACCTTCTTCACACAAGAGTTGCAGTGAAGATTCACATGGAACACAACCTCCTTGATCTCTGCCTTTGACTTCTTGAAGATCTGAGCCGAAGCCGATGCGTCAGCAACTGTAAGTTCTGCAGCTGAAACTGTAAATCCGATAAGGGCTGCAAGTGCAATGATTATTATTCTTTTCATAATGTTGATGTTTTTCGTTTATTATTTAATCAAGCTTTTTTCCAAAGAGTGAAACGGAATCCGACGTGAGCCTTGATTCCCATCAGAGGGCCCCATATGCAGCTTGCATCGAATGAAGCAGCTCTTGGATTCGCGGCACTGATGATAGGGTTCTTCTGGGTGAAGTTTGTCAGATTCTCGGCACCGACATAGACATCCCATCCCTTGAAACGTCTGGTCACCTGAGCATAGAGAAGCGGATATACAGGAGAATAGAACTTACCGTTGACCTTCTTTATTCCATCCATATCCTTCATGAAGTCATATACCCTGCAAGGGCCGTTGACAGAAGCGGTGAAGTCAAATATCCATCTGTTAAGGTTTGTTGCATACTGAAGATTGAGGACACCCTTATATTGACTTGTCATAGGCTTCTCCACCAGTCCTTTTCCCTCAAGTTCGATTCTTGCATTTGTGTAGCGGAATGTTGCAGTGATATTGAAGCGTTCAACAGGATCAACCGAGAAATCAACCTGGAAATTGTCAGTATACGAACGCTTCCCGTTCAATGCATAGAAATGGATTGAAGTAGGATCATCATTGCATTCGTAATCGACCACCATCTGCTGAGCAAACTGTGTCCTGAAATAATCGAAGCTCAGATATGTGTTTGATGAAGCACCGAAAGGCATGTAGTATGTAATGTTTCCGCCTACAGTCCAGGCATCTTCCAGAATATGCTTGTCATAAGCTCCGACAAACTTCTTTCCTGTAGAGAACACACCGATATTGTCCACAAGAGGAGTAGAATATCTCAAGCCGCGTCCTCCGTTGGCACGAAGAACAATCTCATCGATAGGCATATACTTGAGAGTAACCCTCGGAGAGACCTTGAAACCCTGTCCCGCAAACCAGTCGCCGCGAAGTCCTGCAATCGCAGAAAACTTTTCCCCCGCATGATAGGTATACTCACCGAAGACTCCGGCATTCGCAAGGTTCGTGAATACTGGATCATTACTGCCAAGTACATCTTCCCTCAGTTCATAGAATATGGTCCTCCTGAATATCTCTTCATATCTGTCGAAGGTTCCGTTAAGCCCAACAGTGAACTTATGGGAATCGTTTATGACATTCTGGTACAGAAGGTTTGCATATGCAGAGTGCTGACCTGCAAGATACTTGGTCGCACCGAAATACGAATCCATATCCTGATAATTATAATCGGCTATCAATGCTATATTCTGTGAATTGTCCTCATTCAAAGGGACTCCAACCTTAAGGTAACCGTTGATGGAGCGGTTATTGATATCCGAACCCCATGGATTGACTGCATCATGAGTCAACATGTAGTCATTATGGCTATAGAAAACATCCTTTCCATCTTCCTTGAGAACCTGACCTCCAAGTCTGCTGTCCTGAATGGCGCGCACTCCGAAACGGATCTGCATTCCGTTGTCAGCCATATAGAGCCAGCGGTTCGAAAGGTTGAACTGCAGCATCTTCGGTTCATCAAGGAAACTGTCGCCATTCATATCATGCGTAGCGATGTTTCCAGAAACATGGCCGAGGATGACTGTGCTCCACTTATATCCCATCTGAAGAGAGGAAGCGATATTGAAGTCAATCTTTGTGTCGCTCATCACTGCAGCATTGATGAAGAGAGGCTTCTCGTCTGTCGGCTTACGATGCTCCATATTGATCTGACCGGTCATGCATTCCACGCCGTTGATCACTGATGAAGATCCCTTGGCGATCTGGATGCTCTCCAGCCACTGTCCGGGAACGTACGAAAGTCCGAACGGAGCAGAGAGACCACGCATCACCGGACGGGTTTCATCAAGCATCTGCGTATATACACCTGAAAGTCCGAGAAGTCGGATCTGTCTTGCACCGGTAACTGCATCGGAATATCCAACAGTTACACTTGCGGAGTTCTCGAAACTTTCCGCAAGATTGCAGCATGCCATTTTGCAGAGACCTGCGGCCGAGATCACTTCTGTGCGGATTTCCTTTCCTTTTGAAAGATAGTTTCCTGCCTGACGGGAAACGAAGACAGCAGCATCAAGGCTATCCGCCCGCTCTCCGTATATATCTGTCGTATCTATCTGCTGGCCTCCTGCACCTGTAACCTGAGCATCTGCATAGGCAACAGCTGCACACATTGCAACTAAAGCTAATATGTATTTTTTCATTTGATTATATTTCTGATTTGTTAAAGATTCCCGATCAGGTCGGGAATGACTGGAAACGGTCGGGAATGACGAAAGTAGGTCGGGAATGGCGGTGCACCTTACCTCCGGCCCAATGTCATTGCCGGCTTGGACCGGCAGGCTCAAATCAGATTCTCCAGACATTGCAGAGCACACGTATCCCTCGTGAATCATGACAGGAACGTGACAGAAAGTCTGACGAACTACCGTGATAATGAAGAGTGCTCATCGCATCAAGCGGATCAGATAAAATCAGGCAATGAGACTTCAGATCGGAGAACTGGAATCTCTTCGAATCATCAACTCTGTCCGTCATAGAAGTAATAACCTGATACTCATCAGTACAGCATTCAGGTTCATCTATAGACTCATCCGAATCAGAATGCTGCTCCGCAGTATGGTGACTGCAGCAACAGCAGCATGTCTGCTCAGCTCTGCAATGATCGGACGGATGAATGGATTCGCATGACATATCCTCCAGGAATGTAACGATGAAACTGCGTTCACGGGCATTGCATGTATGTACATTGAATCCTATGATACCCAACGAGTACCATATCAGCACAAAGATTGCAGAGACACGTATGAGAACATTCCTTTTCACAATCGGCAAAGTTAGGAATTTTTTTCATTATATTTGCAATGACAACCAACACAATGAACGAACTTTAATAGACGCAGATATGAAAGATTTTGTAAAAATGGCCCTTGCCACCATCGTTGGCCTTATGCTGTTCAGCTTCGCAGGACTTTTCGTTTTCGGAGCATTCGTAGGAGCTGTTGCTGCGCTTGGAAGCGGAGAACAGGTGATACCTGCTGAAGGAATGCTTGAACTTGATATGACGACATTCACCCTAGGTGAACAGGACAAGGAAGCTGATCCGTTTGCAGCTATCCAGGCAGGAGAGCAGGTGCCTGAGACAGTCGGCATCCTCAAGGCGGCAAATGCCGTAAAGGCAGCTGCGGCTGATCCGGGAGTGAAGTTCATATACATGAAGCCGGACATGATTGTCGGCGGTACAGCCCATATAGAAGAACTCAGAGCAGCGCTTGAAGGTTTCCGACTCAGCGGAAAGCCTATCGTATCTTATATTGAGACACCAACTAATGCCGGCTATTATCTTGCATCAGTTTCCGACAAGATCTACATGGCATCATACGACGGAACCATGAATATGATGACCGGTGTGTCGTCACAGCTCATATTCCTCAAGGATCTTCTCGACAGGCTGGGAATAAATGTCCAGCTGATCAGACACGGAAAATACAAGTCAGCAGGAGAGATGTTCGTCAGAAGTTCTTCAAGCAAGGAGAATCTTGAGCAGAATCAGGCCATGGTCGATTCCATCTGGGAAAGCTGGGCATCAAAGATGGCTGAAGCACGAGGAATCACCACAAAGCAGTTCAACTCACTCATTGATGACCTCAAGCTCAACTCTGCCGAAGATTTTCTTGACAACGGACTGGTTGACGAACTTGTTACAAAAGATCAGATGCAGGAGAAGCTTGCTGCATTGTATGTGACAGACAAGTTCAGCAAAGTAAAGTCTATTCCGTTTGCCGGCTATGCAAAGGCTAAATTCACCACTGACTACAAAAAGGCCAAAGTTGCCATCATATATGCAGACGGTGAAATCGTTGACGGAAAGGCAAAGAAGGAGGTTGCAGGAGACAGGTTCGCAGAACTCATCTCCAAGGTTCGCAAGGATTCGACAGTCAAGGCTGTTGTCCTCAGGGTCAACTCTCCGGGAGGAAGCGTCGTAGCCTCATCAAAGATCAAGACAGAGCTTGACCTTCTCCGTGAATCAGTTCCGGTAATCGCATCATATGGCAACTATGCTGCCTCAGGAGGATATTGGATTTCGGCAAACACAGACAAGATATTCTCTAACGCTACTACACTCACCGGTTCAATCGGAGTATTCAGCATGATTCCTGACATCAGTGGAGCATTGAAGAATAAGCTCCATGTGAACGTAACAACTGTCAACTCTAATACACACAGCGACATTTACACATTGATAAAGCCGCTTGATGCAGCAGAAACAGCTTACATGCAGGCTTCAGTCGAGGACATCTATGACAGATTCACATCAATCGTCGCAGAGGGAAGAGACATGACAGTGGAGGAAGTCGATGCCATTGCTCAGGGACGCGTATGGACAGGAGCTGAGGCGGAAGGAATCGGTCTTGTAGACCAGATCGGAACACTCACAGATGCCCTGGAGTATGCCGCAATATCAATTGATGGAGTCGAAGGATTGAGCGACGTCCAGATCGTTGAATACCCTAAGCCTCAGACAAGTGTCGAAATGATTCTTGAAATGTTCGGTGCAGGCGAGTCTGTATTTGCAGGCACACCGTTCGAGAATGTGGAGAATGCGTTCAGAGGATGGAATGAATCACAGGCAGGAAAGGTATATGCAAGAATGCCATACGAAATCACAATCAGATAAGATGTACAGATTCGAGATATGCGCCAATTCCGTTGCAAGCTGCATTGCTGCACAGGAAGGCGGAGCGGACAGGGTGGAGCTATGCGCCGGAATACCGGAAGGCGGCACCACCCCTTCCTTTGGAATGATATGGAACGCAAGAGAAAGCATTGACATTGCCCTCAATGTCATAATCAGACCCCGCGGAGGTGATTTTCTCTATGACGAATCCGAGATTGCCGAAATGCTGTTCGATATTTCAGCAGCTAAAGAGCTTGGTGTAGACGGGCTCGTATTCGGATGTCTCAATCCGGACGGCAGCGTGGATATGGAAAATATGGCTTTGCTCATGGAAGCCGCCGGCGACACTCCTGTCACATTCCACAGAGCCTTCGACCACACAGCTGATCCGTTCAAGGCTCTTGAAGACATAATTTCACTCGGATGCACAAGAATCCTAACTTCCGGATGCAGGCCTACAGCGCTGGAAGGAGCATCGCTGCTTGCGGAGCTTGTAGAAAAGGCTGGTGACAGAATAATCATAATGCCGGGATGCGGAGTCCGCGAAGACAACATCGCTGAAATAGCAAGACTCTCCGGCGCGAAAGAATTTCATTTCTCTGCCAGAGAGTCCGTAGAAAGCGGCATGGTATTCCGCAACAGTGATGTTGCAATGGGAAGCGAAGATGACCCATACGGTACTGTACAGACGACCGTCCGCAGGGTCGCAGCAACTATAGCGCCTTTGAGGTCTTGACAAGACTTTCGCCCAATCCGATGCTATATCCCTGAGAGAAGAACACGACTCGATTGAATGTATCTGCCAGCACGATCAGAGGCAGACGGCCACCCTTGTCAAGTTTCATCTCAGATGCTATCATGTTTCTCATCTTTCCATCAACATCGATTCCGAAGTGGACTGTCGAAGGAAGGTTGAAATGCTCTGGGCGGAACTTCCTGTAATCATCATGGGTTGCGAACACCAGAAGGAGAGGTCTGCCCCATGCCTCGAGTTCATCCTTCACTGCAGAAATATCCATAAGCGCGTGGTTGGTAGGCTCTGTTCCATAGTCTACCAATGCAACCGCAAAGTAGCCACGGCCTGTTGTTTCAAGAACGGACTTCTCAACCGGTTCAGCACCTGACGATGGTCCTGGGAATGAGCCATATTTCATCTCAGAATCAAAACTTCCGATTACGCGTATCTGATCCGCAATATCACGCATCACAAGGTCAACTGATGTGGTCTTGCCCTCCTCGATAGTGAAGAATTCAACATCAGCAAAGACATTTCCTCCAGACATTCGTGACCCGCTTACCAGCATATAGTATCCACAATCCATCTCAGCCGGTCTGCTGAAAAGTTTCGACCATGTATCTGCCTTACCATAATTGAGCACCTTGAACGAGTCTCCATCAAATTTCGAAATGGTAAAATGGATAAGATACTTAGGATCATCCAACATAGGGATTTCCTTGTAGTTGAGCTGAAGTTTACCCTTCGGAGAAACGACCTGCTCAGCAGCCTCGAAGTCTACATCGTATGTCAAACCATCTTTTGAGTACTTGACAGCGCCTGTAACACCATCCTTCCAGGCCTGCACACCAAAGCTACGGCATACAGCCACAAAGAAGATCTCACGAGACTCTATATCTGCCAGACGTGTTTCCCACACGCGGACAGGATCAAGCTGCACATATCTGAGACTGATATCATCTCTTAACTGAAGATTCTCTCTACACCATGTCACAAAGGCAGCAGGGTCTTCGCAAAGCGCATCTGCAAGTGACTCCGGAATATTCTTCTGGAAATATGCCCTGTATGCAGTCAGAAGTTCTGAAGTCACTCTTGGATTAAGAACCTTTGCAGGATCTCCGTACACGGACGTATTGAAGAGATGGTCCTCAAGAACAGAAGCAGGAGTATCACGCAAGTCCTTCTCGGAAATATTGCAGAGGAGGTCCAGGGCCCTCTCCCCCAAGCCTGCCTCAAGCGCCTTTTCAATCAATGCAGTCATCTCCTGATGGTTACCTCTGGAGCCCACCAGAACCTTTGTGACCTTCTCTACATCCAAACCTTTCTCAGCAGCATATGCCAAAGCTTTCTCCTTATCATAGAAAGTTGCAACATACGCGTTACGGAGAGAATCCTCATATTCCATCCTGCGTGTATTCTCAGCACGCTGGGCATCCGTAACATCAGGGAGCTGGGCATTCTCCACAGGTGGTACAATCTCCATCTCAAGATGACCGATAGCATCACCCTCAGAATGATCAAGCTTGAGGACAACATCCGTATCCTTACCAAAAGTAACCTTTACAAAGCCGAAATAGCCCTTATCTGAAGCATAGACCATCATATCGCCCAATCCGGCAGTAAGACCAGTATAGCCTTCCGCATCTGTCATTCGGTATGCAATGCTATTGAATTCGGAATAGTTATAGATCTGGAAATACACCTTAGCACCCTCAACAGGATTGCCATCACGGTCAATTACTCTGACCTTGAGATGAGAAGATTCAGGTGCATAATTTTCTATGACATTGATCTCTGTATAAATCGAAGTCCGCCTGACAACCTCCTCTGGACCGTTATAATCACCGAAGACATTTGTATGCATCAACAGACCACGGCTTGCAGGTGCATTGAACCAGCCAAGGTTAAGCACAGGCTCAGGCTCGCAAGCTCCGAGGAAACACCATTTTCCATCAACCCAGGCCTCTACCCATGCATGATTGCTGTCAGTATGTGCCCACCTTGGAGTGTAGACCTGACGCGCTGGAATACCTACAGAACGGAGTGCTGACACAAGAAGGGTCGACTCCTCGCCACATCTTCCGTATGCAGTCTTGATTGTTGCCAAAGGAGAACTTGTACGACGGTCTGATGGCATATAGACAGCCTTTTCATGACACCAATGATTCACTTCAAGCACTGCGTCATACATTGACAGATTCTTCACTCGAGGAGCAAGTTCCTCAAGGAATACATATCTTGCCGAATCTATGTTCTCATTGTTTACTCTGACAGGGAGTACAAAATGCCTCATTTCTCTCTCAGGAACCCTCTTTCCCCAAGGCATCTCCTTCATTGCCTTGCATGTCATCCTATACTGATCAAGATAGAAAGACGGTTCTCTGTTGACGATATCACCCAAAGGCATGTAGGCATAGAGAAACTCCAAAGCCTCTCTTTCCTTGGTGGTCAGAGACATAGAGTCAAAGTCTACAGAAGCTGCCTCAAGAACAGACTCACGGAGAGCCAGATCTGACGCTACCTTCTCTCTGAAAGTCTTGTCAGAAATGAAATGTGACGAGCAGGAGTTCAAAAGCAATAATACTCCTGCAATCAGACTGAGATTCCTCATCATAGTGTTTCTGTATTATTCAATATTGTAATTCGGATTATTGTCTTTGTGGATGAAGTGACCTTGTAACGATCATCAAGCCTGACACCAAGTACACCTGCAATATGCTGATCTTCAGCAAGTCCTTCAGAACGGGTATCTACAATCATTACTGAGGCATCTTTCTCGAGAGCCCCATATTTAAGATCTGCATATAGGTCACTTACCTTTTTCCTGCCACGCATTCCGAGAGGTATGAACCAATCTCCCTGACGCCATCTGCGGCATACAAACGGAAAGAGAAGCTTATCTGCATCGGCAATCAATGTTCCATTGGGCTGCTTGAGAGGCATATCTTCAGACCATTCGAGTACCTCCACCTGCCATCTCGACCCGTTGAAATTGTATATGCCGGACCCCCTTACCGGCATGATGGACTCCACGTCAAGATCAGCTGCCATCTTCGGCAAGAGCAGAAGTCCGTCACGTTCGGTGATGATTGTATGGGTCGGAGAGTCGAAACGTTTACCCGAAATGGTTCTGTCTGATTCCAGCAAGGCCTCTATCGACGCAAGAGTCTGCGAATTGAAGCCGTACGGTTCGACTATATAATATAATAGGTATCGCCACTGCCTGCGGGCCATCAGGGCCGGAAGATTTATGCGGACTTTATTTTCTGTAATCTCAACAACCTCCGGCAATTGAGCCCTGCACCAGTCCTCGACAATGTCACCGGCCTCTGAGAAATATCCTATTTCACGATTAAGACTGCGCACAAACGATGGATTGATCTTTTCGAAGATCGGGAAGACTTCATTCCGGATACGGTTTCGCTTGTACTCACACAAAGCATTGGTACTGTCATCCCGATAAGGGACTTTATTGGCAAATACGTATCCCTCAATCTGTTTCCTGCTGAACGACAGCAACGGTCTCAAGAGAAATATCCTCTCCGTTGTATACGGAGCAGACAGATGACCGGAATTGGCATTTTGCCACCCCCGGCTAGGGGGTCGCAAGCGATCAGCAAAAAGCCCTGTGGGCTTTTGCAGCGAGCAGCCTGCGGCAGCAGGTTCACATGACTGAGGCCAATGGAGGTCATTGTCTGTCCGTATACCAAGGACAGAAACCTCCGCCATAGAATGCAACCCCTTCAGACCAGTACCACGAAGAAGATTCAAAACAAGAGTCTCAGCATTGTCATTGGCATTGTGGGCCACAACAACAGCCCTGTAGCCGAACTCGCCGCACAGCTTCGCAAACCATCCGTAACGAAGATCCCTGGCAGCCATCTCAATGCTGACAGCGTTCCCGGCCGCATGACCTTCAGTATCAAAATCAGTTCTATGAAACCTGACACCATTGGAGTCAGCCCAGTTCCTGACAAGCGTCTCATCTCCATCGCTCTCTTCGCCACGAAGATGAAAATTGCAATGAGCTATGGCAAAGGCCTCCGGACCGAATTCCGACAGAAAGAGATCTGCCATGCACATCGAATCCATACCTCCGCTCACAGCCAGAAGAAAACCCGAAGAGGCTGACCAAGATTCATCTTTGATCAGCCCCCTCATATTTTCCATAATCTGCGTGAAACGTCTTGTCATCACGATTATTTCTTGCTTGCGATTGTGTATGTGAAACCGAATGCAACAGACTCCATGAACTGTACTCTAGCCTTGCCTTCAGGATACATATCAAGATCCTTATCATTCTTGATCATGATCTGATCATCATAGATCAGATTGGTTGTAAGAGTAAGCGAGAAGTACTTTGCAAGCTTCCAGTCAATACGGTTATCCCAGTTGATACGAGGACAGTGATTGATGTCGAGATAGTTAGCGAAGAGAACAACCTGTGTGCTGTAAGCGAAGTTGCTATTCAC
>ERZ808052.30-NODE-30-length-15906-cov-5.075873_pt1 | contig 15906 bp, 14 predicted proteins | sample MGYA00380200_ERZ808052 | MGnify/ENA primary metagenome ERZ808052 (study PRJEB31490, sample SAMN06133366) | cow dung metagenome | isolation source: H10 | host: cow | place: China: Chengdu | collected 2015-05 ...
CGAAGCAGTCCACTGGAGCGAAGTAGTAACCGAAGGTTACGGATGAGTGAAGCGGATGAGCGTTAGCGAATTGCGGAAAGCCCGGTTTTAGAAAAGCCTGAAAGGATTTTCTAAAATGCGCCCATGTCTATAATAATATCTGTAAATACATTAATAAAAATATTGACAAATATATAAGCCTAAACTATATTTATTTATAGATAAATATGCTGAACGGGAGGTTTTTTATGCTGTCTGCCCAAATTAATGCTATGAATATGCTTAATCTTACAAATGCAATTGTGCCAATTACCCGCTTTAACAAAGGTGAAGCTGGAAAAATAATTGATGAGGTTAAAAACGAAGGACCGCGAATTATTGTAAAAAACAATGTTCCTGAATGTGTGATGATTTCTCTTGAAGAATACAACCGGCTTTGTGATGCTGCTAACCGCACTATTACTCTGGATACTTCAAAAGAAGCGGAGGAAAAACGAAAAGCCTGGTTAAAAAAGGTGCGTGCAAATGTTCAACCGCCGTTGCCACCACAGATGAGTGTAGAAGAACGAATTGAATTTCTTAAAAATTGCCCGCCTATAGAAGTTGATGAAAGTGCAATCTGGGAATTAAGGAGGATCAGCACATTATGATTTTGGTTGATACAAATGTTCTTATTGACTATTTTCGCGGAAGTGATCCTGATTTCAATAAAAAGTTCGATTCTTTGGAAATTGGAATCTGTGGAATCGTAAAAACTGAACTTCTTCATGGGGCAAGAACTGATGAGGAAGCTGATAATATGATTAAAACTTTTACTTCCTTTGAGCTCATCACCATTGACGAATACGACTGGGAATTTGCAGGCCTTATGCTGCAGACTTTTAGAAGTCAGGGTATTTCCATTCCTGTATCAGATGCTTTGATTGCATACATTGGCATTAAATACGATATTCCAGTTTGGACAAACGATAAGCATTTTAAATACATGCAGGCAATTTACCCGGAACTGCGACTTTACGAGGAAAATCTTTAATTTTTTGATTTACTGGTAATACTTACTTTGTGTGTACTTTTCATATAACAGTTTGCTCTACAAAATCAACCGGATTGGGAATTGTTTTTGCTGTTTTAATTCACACTGTTTTCAATTTCTTTGGCTACGTTGCAGGTTCCATTCACTGGATAAATATTTTTACAATTCTTTTTGCAATTATTGAATGCCGCGTCCGTTACATTCACCAGATTCCGGAGGAAGCAGCTTCTTCTGAAAATGAAACGATTATTGTTTTCCAGCAGAATGAAGAACCTGGCGACAAACGCAAAAAAATGGATCCTAAAGCTGTAGAAATTTCTCAGACAAAGCCTGCTGACTTTGATAAAACTGTGGAAAGTTCCATGTTATCTGAGAAGGAAAGCAAGAAAAAACGTTAGCAGCAGAGTTTTCAGCTGGAATTATTTCCATTATCACTTGTTTGTAAGTTTCGCCGTATTTTCGACGATAATTAAACAAGTTTTTGCAAAAAATGCCAGAAATGATAACTCTGGAGGAAAGCATCATTTCTGGCAAAATCTGCAAATTAGATTTTTAGAATTTTACTGAATAAATTACATCATCTTCTGGAGTTTCTGTACCAGGAAGAATCTTCTGGCAAAGCTTGTTGTCTTTTTCGATTAGGGCAAAATCATTGTCATTTGCAACACAGATTGTGTTGTCATCCAAAAGCCAAAGTCCTTCCAATTTGTCGTGACCGTAATTGATTGTTGCAACCAGGTCTGTTATCAATTCCTTTTTTACAAAAGTAATTCCAGAATCCAGCAGTTCTGACTGTGTGCACTGTTCCAGTGTTTTTCCGTCAATCAAGATGCCTTTTTCTGCGGTCATGTCACCGTTTACATCTGTTGCGCCATTCAAATTGATTTTGAAAAGGTACTTGTGAGCTTCTTTTTCGCCAGAAAAGTTTCCATCCCGTTCAATTACAATAAATTCATCGTTTGTAAGAGCTGTAATTCCGCAGCAGGAATCTGTTTCTTTGTTCTGCTGATACAGATATTGCCAGGTTTTTCCTGTTGCAATTTCAAACTTTACAATGCGGATAAGGCGGTTGTTTATGATTTCCTTTTTTGAAGGATTGTAAAGTGTGGACTGCATGATTCCAACTAGATATTTTTCGTCTGGAGTTTTTGCAAGGCCTTCCATTCCACGGTTTGCGCGGCGGTTTGCAAGAACAGCTGGGATTTTTCTTCCATTTGTAGTCATTCCGTAAGGACTTATTCTTTCAAGCTCCTTGCCTTTTGCAGAAAAATGAACAATGTGGGGACCGTATTCGTCAGAAACCCAGAACGTTCCGTCTTTCATAGCAACAAGACCTTCGTTATCCAAACCGTATTCATCAAGACCCAGAAGGTTTTCGTTTAAGTCGTAGGCAATTTCACCAGTTGCGCCTTTTCCTTTTGGATTTGGAAGTCCAGTGATTTTCTTTCCGTCCGGTGCTTTTAAACCGATTGTTTTCAAAAGTTTTATGGAACCATCTTTTTTAATCTGAAACAAGCCGATTTCAGGATTGAATTCTGGAACAGGAAACAGTTTTCCTTTTCCATTTGCACCTTTGTAGTCGATGTTTGGACCTCGGTCAGTTATCAGGTAAAACTTTGAACTGTCTCCTGGGTAAGCACAGGCATCAGAACCAAATCCGCCTTTACGAACTTCCACTCCATCTTTTGTTATTTTCAATGTTTTGTATGGAACTTTTGCTCCATTTTTGTTTGGTTCATTTTTGGCAGGTTTTGCGTACAGTGCAAATCCACAAATGGAAATAATTGCTGCTATTGCGATTTTTGATTGTAATTTTTTCATGGTTTATCCTTTTTTTAGTCTTTTACAACTTTTGTAAGTTTTGCAAGTTTTTTGTAGATTTCTGTGTTATCGTAAAAGCCTTTGAATTCTTCCTGTCCGGCACCAAGAGCGAATACTGGAACTGGAAGACCTGTATGGCTGTTTGATGTCCAGCCCAAGCCTGACTTAGCGTTAAGGATATGTGTGATTGTGATTGTAAGAGGTTCGTAAGTTCCGTAAATGTCGTATTCCATCTGGCTGCGGTTATTGTCGTTTTTGATTGTCTTTTCGTAAGCTGTCTTAATGCGGCTAAGTTCGTAATCTGTAAGAACCAGACCACCGTTTTTGTTGCTGCCGTTCGCACCTGGCATTTTAAGGCCAAAAAGTTTTTCTACATCTTTCATAACTGCTTCAAAGCTTGTGCCGTTCTTTTTGTAAGCAGAAACATAGTCTGAATCAAACTTTGCATAAGAGATTTTCTGGCTGTCCAATGTGCGGAAGAAAAGATTGTAATCTGTTCCTGCATAACCGATTGTAAGACCGCCTGTTTCGTGGTCAGCTGTTACAAGAATAAGTGTTTCTTTTGGATGTTTGTTATAGAAGGAAATAGCTTCTTCTACTGCTTCGCTTAAGGCAAGTGTGTCGGCAATTGAAGAGCGGGCATCGTTTGCATGGCAAGCCCAGTCAACTTTTCCGCCTTCGACCATCATGAAAAAGCCTGTTTTGTTATCAAGAACTTCGATTCCTTTGCGAACATAATCCCGTAAAGCCCATTCGCCTTCTTTTCTGTCGTTGTCGTAGTTCATGGAATCTGAGTCGGCAAGAGTTTCTGCTATTACAAGGGCTTTGTCGCCGTTTTTAAGTGCAGCTGCTGATTTCTGATCAAAGCAAACTTTGTAGCCTGCGTTTTTTGCCAGATCATAGATAGATGTTTTATCTTTGTTTTTGTCCTGTGGATCCATAAGTGCACCACCGGCAAAATATTCAAAGTTTGAAGAAACAAGTTCCTGTCCGATTGGGTAATTTGATTTGCGGCTGGCCTGATGTGCGTAAGTTGCAGCTGGTGTTGCGTGATTCAGGTTTACAGTTGAAATTACACCGATTTTGTATTTTTTCTGGTCGCGGAGCTGTTCTGCAATTGTGCGGTATTTAATTTTTTTTGTGATGTCTACATTGATTGACGAAGAATGTGTCTTGTAGCCTGTAAAAATTGATGTTGCTGTGGAAGCGGAATCTGGGGCGAAGCTTGTGGCATCGTAAGTGCTTGCAGATCCTGCAACCGGGAACTGGTAAAAGCTGAGGGCTTTCATTTCTGGGGAGTCAGAAGGGTTTTCAGATTTTTTTACTACATCTACGATTCCGGCGGCATCTTTTCCTGTATAATATGCGGCACTCTGAATCTGCGGGTAGCTCATGCCGTCTCCAATAAATACGAATACATATTTTGGAGTTCCTTTTCCTGTTGCAGGGGCTGTGATTTTTGTTTCTGCATTAAGACTTGCAATTGCAGAAAGACCAATAAGTGCAGATAGAACTGCGCCTGTAAGTTTTGTTTTTTTCATATTGAATTTCTCCTGAAAAAGATTTTTATAGCGTTCTGAGTTAGCGTTACTCAGGGCCAGCAGACGCCCTGAGTAACGGGAATAGTTATGTCCTATTTTTTCAAATCAATGAATGTGCATTTCCAGCTGAGAGGAATTGCAAACTTAGCAAGTTTGTCCGCATCAAAGCTAAGTCGCACACCAGATGTAATGGAACCTAGTTTTTTTGGCAAAGTATAAGTCACGTTTGGATAGATTTCTGTCTGAGTAGAATCTCTTTCGCCAAGCATAGCGGCAATTTTAGCTTTTGTACCAACAGTTACAGAGTCAGAGATTTTATATGATACGTTCATTTTAGAAAGGAATGGAATTAAATCATCATTGCCATCTTTGTAATCTTTTGTTTCTCCGTCATCAATGTATTCATTTCCTAAAGCGGAAATGACATCGGCACTAGCGAAAAGTCCGATTTTTTTGAAGTTATATCCAACGGTTACACTTAAAGCATTTTTTGCAGGTTTTGTGATAAAGTCTGTGTCTGTAGCGTTGTAAATGTAACCGGCATTCAAAATCAGATTTTCTACTGAGTTAAGACCTGCAAATGCTGCGACAGAAAAATTGTCGCCTGTCATATTCTGGAAAGAAGCTCCTGCTGAAAATACATTCTTAATTCCAAAATTTAAACCTGCATCAAAACCTAGCGAATCCTTATCAAGGAAAGTATCATCTGCGCCTTTTAATCCGCTGGCAATTGTAAGATTAATATTTTTCTCTTCTCCGAATGTCCATCCGCTGATTGCACCAAAACCGTTCTGCAAAATGCGTGCATATTTTGGATAGTCATCGCTGGCTACCAGATAACCTGCATCTACTGGAACTTTTGTAAAAAAGTCGTTTCCGGCAATAAGCTGAAACTGATCTACCGGCTTAAAACGTCCGTAACCGCGAAAACGAACAGTGCTGTCTTTTCCGTTCAATTTTGTAGCTCCAAATTCTATACGAATACGGCTGTCAAATTTGCTGACACTTGCATCAAGCTGAAGTCTGTCGCTTACACGAGTTTTGTTGCCGAATTCGTTTTCGTAAGAACCTTCTTCATCTTTTTGATTTTCAAAAACAAATAAATCAGAACCACTAATGTTGTCTGAATCTCCGCCAAAAGTGTTTGTAACTTTGATTGACTGAGCGTTTAATGCTCCGCATAATAACACTCCAGCTAACATAACTGAAACAATTTTTTTCATTTTTCATCCTTGCCGCCTGCATTTAATTTTTTTTTATTTTTCTTGCGGCAAGGTCAATTTATTGTCAGTCAATTAAGTTTATTTAAAGAAGTTGTTAAGGATTTGTAAAATAGTGGCACTCGTTGAAACCTTCGGTTGCTACTGGTGTTTTGGTTTGCAAAAATTACGATGTTTTTTTTAATGATTGTCCAGCGTTAACGCAGCCGCTAAACTTAAAGCAAGCGAAAATAAGGCAGGTTAGGGGACACTTCGTTTCAGAGGCCACCGTACAAATAGAAATCCAAAACAATTGGAAACTGCCTGCTGACTTAATCCTGAGATTTTGCAAGCACAGTTCCTGCAATTACCGCTGTTAAAGGCGCAGTCATGGCAAGTCCAAAACTACCTGCGATTGTGTTGATAATTTCTGCTGCCACGATGTTGTTGTTCAGAATGTTGTAAACTGGAGTTCCCTGTGCCATAAAAGTCATAAGTGTTGCAATGCAAGTGCCAGAATATGCAAGAAGCAATGTTGTTGTCATTGTGCCCATGGCGGCACGGGCAACTGTAAGCCCTGATTTTATGGCTTCTTTTCTGGAAATGCCAGGACAGTTCCGTACAACTTCAGAAACTGCCGAAGTAATGTCCACGCTTAAATCCATTACAGAGCCACTGGCGCCAACACAAACAGAAGCCATAAAAATTTGTGTCAAATTTAAATCCTGAAATCCTGAATACAAAAGAGCTTCTGAATTGGCCATGACTGCACCGTGAATATGGAATGAGCTGGTACAAATTATAGAAAGCACCATGGCAAAAACAATTCCAGACATGGCGCCGCAAAAAGAAGACAGTAGTTTTTTGTCAAAACCGTAAACCAGCGCCAGAATAACAAAAGTCATAATTGCAACTGCGGCAAGTCCCACAAAAATTGGATTGTGGCCTTTAAGAAAAAGGGGAACAAGAATTTTCCACAGAACCAGAATCGTAATTGCAAACGAAAAAACTGAGCGTAATCCCACGCCACGGGCAAAAACCACAAGAAAAACCGCAAAAGCCAGCGCTAAAAGCAGTTCGCCGTCCAGCCGGTAATAATCAATCAGATTTACGGAAATTATTTCACCGTCATAATGATGAACAACTGCCTGCGCTTTGTCTCCGGGGCGAAAAAGCTTATCCTGGGAAAGGGAACCGCCAAGCATGTTCCAGCCTTCTGCAGTCTGCATTTTGAATTTGCCGCTTAAAAAACGCACTGTGCAAACCTGCTGACCGGTTCGGATAAGCCCTGTGTTTATCAGACTGGAATTGTCCACCGCTTCAACCAGCACCTTACATTTTTCTGCGTCCTTGAACTGCTGGGCGTCTTCAAAACCGGTAGGAAGAGCGAGTAGGGCGGCAATAATCGCAAAGAAAATTAAAATGAAAACCACATTCTTTTTTGATATTGAAATCATGTGAAATCCTAAAATATCACTCAATTTGCAAAACTTTATATTTCTGACGGAAAATCTGCGTTGCAACAGCAATATTTATATTCCTTACAGTTCTAAATTCCAAGACAAATTCCAAGAGTCTTTGCCTGCTGCACCAGCTGATCATCCGAAGATATTTTTTTTAGCTTTCCTGCAACTTCATTTAATGGAACTGGTACTATTTTGCCGTTGGTAATGCCTGCCATTACACCAAATTTTTTTTCAAGGATGTAACAGGCAGCAGCAGTACCAACCCGGCTTGCAAGAACTTTATCGTAGGCACAAGGTTCGCCACCACGCTGACAATGTCCAATTATCTGGACTCTTGTTTCTTTTTCTGGCATTGCTGCCTGCAGCTCAGAAGCAACTCTGTATGCAGCAGAAGGAAATCCTGTCTGTGAAAGTTTAAGTTTCCGCTCTTTTTTAGAAAGCTCTGCAAGTTCTGAAGAATAAGCTCCTTCAGCAACTGCAATGATTGCGTATTTCTTTCCATTTGCCTCGTTGGACTTTAATCTTTCCGTTATTTTTTCAATGTTATACGGAATCTCAGGCAAAAGAATTACATCTGCGCCGCTGGCAATACCTGCGTGCAGTGTAAGCCACCCTGTTTTGTGTCCCATAACTTCAACAATAAAGATGCGCGAATGACTTTTTGCAGTAGACTGAATGTATCGGATGATTTTGGTAGCGATTCCAACTGCTGTCTGAAAACCAAAAGTCATATCTGTTCCATAAATATCGTTATCGATTGTTTTTGGGAGAGTTACAACATTCAGGCCCTTTTCTGAAAGAAGATTAGCAGTTTTATGAGTTCCGTTTCCCCCTAGGATTACAAGACAGTCCAGTTTCAAATCCTTGTAAGTTTCAATCATAGACTGAACTTTATCTATGCCCTCGGAAGTAATCTCTGTAATATGTTTAAAAGGCTCCCGTGAAGAACCTAAAATAGTTCCGCCTTCATCAAGAATTGTTTCAAAATCTTCCTGAAAAAGCTGACGATATTTTTTGTATATAAGACCTTTGAATCCGTCTTCAAAACCAAAAATCTTTATATTCTGTGTTTTTTCAAAAAGAGAAAGCACAACACCTCTCATTGCAGCGTTCAAAGCCTGGCAGTCTCCGCCGCTTGTTAAAATTCCTACATTAAGCATTTATAAACCTCTTCAAAAAAGTATTCCTGACTGTTTACAGGATTTTCATTTATTTTTCTGAATTCATATTTACCTGAAGATTTCAGTTCCCTGCCTTTTGCATCGTCAATAATGCAGGTATCAAAAATATGTTTGATTTTTGAACGAGCTTCTTCATCGTAAATTGGAACTGCAACTTCAACACGACGGATAGTATTGCGGGTCATAAAGTCGGCGCTGGAAATATAAATCTTTTCATCATTTCCCTGACCAAATCTGTAAATTCTGGAATGTTCAAGATAACGACCAACAATGCTTACAACAGAAATGTTTTCCGTAAAACCTTCAATTCCTGGTATAAGACAGCAGATGCCTCTGATAATCAGCTGAATTTTTACTCCCCACTGACTAGCTTCTATCAGTTTGTCGATAATATCTTTGTCTGTAAGCGAATTGATTTTTATGCCCACATATCCGGACCCGCCGTTTTTAACTTTCTGAATTTCATCGTCAATGAATTTAAGAATCTTATTCTGAAGACAATTTGGCGCAACAAGCAAATGTTCAGTTTCTGTAACTGTTTCGCCTTTCATTAAAGCCAGAAAAACTTTTGCAACTTCAGAACCAATATTCTGATTTGCAGTCATCAGCGAAAGGTCTGTGTAAAGCTCAGAAGTTTTTTCATTGTAGTTTCCAGTTCCAATCTGAGTGATGTAGGAAAATCCGTTTTTTGTTTTTTTAGTAATAAGGCATAGCTTTGAATGAACTTTAAAGCTGCCAAGCCCATACACAATCTGACAGCCTGCATCTTCCAGCAGTCTGGACATTTCAATATTGTTGGATTCATCAAAACGGGCTCGAAGTTCTACAACAACAACGACCTCTTTGCCGTTTTCCGCAGCTTCTACAAGAGCTTCGATAATTTTGCTTTTGTATGCTACCCGGTACAAAGTCATTTTTATGGAAACAACATTTTTATCATTGGCCGCTTCATGAAGCATTTCCAGAAAAGCCTTCATGCTGTGAAAAGGATACGCAACAAGCTTGTCTTTTTCTTCAATCTGAGGAATCAGTTTTTTGCGCATATCAAAACACTGGGGATTTCTTGGAAGTCTTCTCTTGTAAAAAAGATGAATGTCAGGATTTTCTTTTTTAAGCCACTTCTGCAAAAGAAAAACAAAAGACAAGTCCAAAGGGGTTCCCACATTGATTATGTGTTCATTTTCTATTCCAACCAGTTTTGCCAGCTGTTTTTTTGTACTGTCATTTATGGGACGGCTTAATTCCATTCTTACTGCGCTGAGCCTGCGCCGTTTTTTAATAAGATGTTCCATGTAATTTCTGTAATCATCTTCTTCATCATCAAGATCAACGGAATCCAGATCCGCATTTCTTGTAATTCTGATAATCGATTTTTCTTTTACAGTATAATTTTCATAAAGCTTAGAAATAAAATGAAGAATCAATTCTTCGCAAAGCATAAAAGTTCCTTTGCGGCCAGGAATTTCAATCAGCCGGCTAAAGACTGGCGAAGAACATGGCACAATTCCCATTTTTGTTTTTCCCATTCTGCTTAAAAGGTGAACAACACCATAAAGCTTCTTGTTGTCAAGGAACGGAAATGGCTGCTGTTTTCCCACAATCATTGGCGAAAGGAATGGAGCAATGTTACTGTCAAAATATTCTTCAACAAGATGAGCTTCTATTGCAGACAATTTATTAAAATTAATGATTCTTATTCCTTTTGGTTCAAGTTCGCCCATAAGCTGTTCGTAAATAAAGGATTTTTTTTCTTCCAGAATCTTTACGCGTTCAAGGATTTTTTCCACCTGCTGAGAGCAGTTCATTCCTGTTTTATTGTCAATAAAATCATTTTCATTTTCGTGAATCATTAAAGTGCCAACCCGCACCATAAAAAATTCATCCAGATTTGACTGAAAGATAGATGCAAATGTCAGACGTTCTGCCAAAGGAACATCAGAATTTCCAGCTTCATCAAGGCAGCGTTCATTAAAAGAGAGCCAGCTAAGCTCCCGGTTCATGTAGCAGCTGTTCAAAATTTCAATTATTCCCATTTTTAATTCCTCGTTTTTTACCAAAAGTTCCTGAAAAATCTCTCTTTTTGAAATGCTGTCTGAAATATTTATTACACAATTGCCAATCCGGTTGATTTTGTAGAGCAAACTGTTATATGAAAAAGATCAAAAATAATTATAATTGCAGGATTCATGCCTGGATTTTACAAATATAAATAATAAGATTCGGTTTAGATTCTGTAAAATCCAGGTAAAGTTGAATGCTGCAGAAAGCATAAACTTTTGAGAATGTTTAGTTCCTTTGCAAACCCAACAAATAAAATCAGCTAATAAAATCAGCTGAGCCTTTCCCCAGTCAGCGCAAAAATCACCCATTCCGCAATATTTGTGGCGTGATCTCCGATTCGTTCAATGTATTTTGCAATCAACAGATAATCCAGAATTGTTTCGCCTTCATTTGTTTCACGGATTTTCTGCACCAGATCAGCTTTGATTGTATGATACAAACCGTCAATTACGTCATCGTGGGCAATTACGTTTTTTGCCATGTTGTAATCTTTTTCAATGTAGGACTGAACCGCATCGTGAAGCATTCTTATAATCTCTGAAGAAAGCTCAACGATTTCGCTCATTTTACCATATTTGCAGTCAGGAACATTAAGAACAAGGTCTGCAACATCTACTGCATGGTCACCAATTCGTTCCATATCAGTAATCATTTTCAGAGCCGCCGTAATAAGCCGCAAATCAGTAGCCATTGGCTGCTGCTGGAGCAAAAGTTTCAGACACTGAGCTTCAATATCCCGTTCCATATCGTTTATGGTTTCGTCGTTATGAGCAACCTGCTCTGCAGCCTGAATATCGCGCCCCATTAACGCCAGCATGGAACTTTCAATAGCAATTTCAATCATTTTTCCCATGTTTATGATTGAAATATTCAGTTTTTTTAATTCTTCTTCGTATTTTTCACGCATATTTTTTCTCCAAGATGGGGGAAGTCTCCCCCTCGCTCCAACCGCGCTAGTTTCGACAAGCTCAACCACCGCGTTTTCCGCTACCCCCTCTCCTAGGGGCAAAGCCCCTAAAACCCCAGAAAATTCCCGCGAGTTTTTCTTCGAAAAACTCGATAGTGAGCGCAAGCGAACGAACAACGCCCGGCTCACCCAAACCGTCCTTAATTTTGTAAACCGCAAGTTGTATCAACAACTGAGGATTTACAAAACCGTTCGCGGAAGCGAACACGTAAATAAAAGTTTTCTCTGAAAACTTTTAAGTTTGGTTGAAGCATAATATCTATATGCTTCAACCAAACCGTCCTGTTATATAATCTTCCGTCTTCTTCATTTTTGGCTTGCTGAACATTTGTTCTGTGTCGCCAGATTCAATAATTTCTCCAAGCAAAAAGAACACAGTCTTATCGCTGATTCTTACCGCCTGCTGCATATTGTGAGTAACAATCACGATGGTGTACTTTTCCTTAAGCTGCATTACGCAGTCTTCAATCTTTGAAGTAGAAATCGGATCCAGAGCGGAAGTTGGCTCGTCCATCAAAAGCACGTCCGGCTGTACCGCCAATGCACGGGCAATACAAAGCCGCTGCTGCTGGCCGCCACTTAATTCCAGTGCGGATTTTTTAAGATTATCTTTAAACTCATCCCAGATAGCCGCATTGCGCAGGGAAGTTTCCACAATTTCATCCAGTTCAGAACGTTTTTTGATTCCGTGAGTACGAGGTCCGTAAGCAATGTTATCGTAAATGCTCATTGGAAAAGGGTTAGGTTTTTGAAAAACCATGCCTACATTTTTGCGCAGAATATTCACATCTGTGGATTTAGAAAGGATGTTCACAGTACCAGAAAAATTTTCGGGGGCGTTGCGGGGGTGTCCACCGCTAGAGAGGATAGGACGCAACGAAGTGCGGCCGTAAGGGGAGACTTCCCCTCCTTTAATTAAAATCTCCCCGGTAATTCTGCAGCCTTCAACCATGTCGTTCATACGATTGATAGACTTAAGCAATGTAGATTTGCCACATCCAGAAGGTCCAATAAACGCCGTAATCTGATGTTCAGGAATTTCAAGATTTATATTTTTAAGGGCATGAAAGTCGCCGTAATATAAGTCCAGGTTTTTAATTTCAATTTTGTTCATTTGTTACCTCTGTAATTTTTTTGCAGCCAGACTTGCCAGAATGTTAATACCCACAACCATAACCAGCAAAACTACTGCTGTGGCAAAAGCCTGCCCGGTATGCAAACCTTCAGAACTTAAAACATACATATGAATTGCAAGAGTTCGACCTGAGCCAAAAAGGTTAGCTGGTACTTGAGCAACCGTTCCTGCTGTATAAATCAATGCCGCCGTTTCACCAACAACACGGCCTGTAGCCAGAATGATACCGCTTAAAATACCAGGAACTGCACTTGGCAGCACAACAGTAAACACCGTGCGCAGCTTCCCGGCACCCAAACCAAAACAACCTTCCCGGAATGAATCAGGCACCGCCAGCAAACTTTCTTCCGTTGTTCGCATAATCGTTGGTAAAATCATAATCCCAACTGTAGCTGCGCCAGCCATGAGGGAATAACCCCACTTTAAAAATCCTACAAAAAGCAGCATTCCAAAAAGACCATATATAATAGAAGGTATGCCCGATAAAGTTTCAGTCGTCATACGAACCACCTTCACAAAACGATTTCCCCTCTTAGCGTATTCCACAAGATAAATTGCCGAGCCAATCCCCAGCGGTGCCGCAATCGCCAGCGCCAGCAGCGTCATCACCAGAGTATTTACCAGCGCCGGCACTACAGAACAATTTTCCGAAGTATACTGCCACCTGAACAGCTGGCCATTTAAAAAAGGCAATCCCTTCACCAGAATATAGCTCATCATAAACAGCAGAACCGCCATCGTTAGCCCAGCACAAAGAAATACCGCATATTTTACAAAGGGGGCGCCTGCCCCTGGTTTCAGCCAGCTGCGCTGTCTTTCACTACCCCTCTGCGGGTGTGTAAGGTCGCCGGCGACCGGTGTTTTATAGCAAAGCGTTAAAAAAAATGCGATGCATTTTTTAGCTTTACAAATTATCGCCGCCCGCAACGCCTGCTTATCTAAAAGAAAATCGCTCATTTACTACCTCTATTTTTCACCAGATTAAAACTAAGATTAATTAAAAGGATAAATACAAACAGCACAACACCAGTTGCAATCAACGATTCCCTGTGCAAATCTGTTGCATAACCCATTTCAATAACAATATTTGCAGTAAGAGTTCGCACACCTTTTAAAACTGAATCAGGAAGGCGAGCCTGGTTTCCTGCAACCATGATTACCGCCATGGTTTCGCCAATGGCTCGGCCTATTCCAAGAATTATTCCCGCCATAATTCCGCTCTTTGCAGCTGGCAGCATAGTCAAAAAAACACTTCGCTCGTGAGTAGCTCCCAAAGCACGACTTCCTTCGTAGTAACTTTGAGGTACCGCATTCAGCGCAGTTTCCGAAACAGAAATTATAGTTGGCAGAATCATCATTCCCAAAAGCAAACTTGCCGTCAGAATAGAAGAACCGTTTCCACCAAAAACATTCCGCACAAAAGGTACAATCACCATAAGTCCGAAAAAGCCGTAAACCACGCTTGGAATACCAGCAAGCAAATCAATTGCCGGCTTTAACATTTTGTGCAGCCACTTTGGACAAAACTTAGACAAAAAGATTGCAGTCATAAGACCAACAGGAACACCAGTAAGAATTGCACCAGCTGTAACGTAAAGACTTCCTGCAATCATTGGAAAGATGCCATACAGATCGTTTCCCGGTTTCCACTTTGTTCCAAACATAAAATTCGTAAGACCGATTTTATGCATGGCAGGAATTCCATTCGCAAACAAAAACAAACAGATAAGCAAAACAGCAAGAATACTGAATCCTGCCGCAATCAGGAAAATAATTTCCCAAAATTTTTCTTTAATTTTCATAGATTTAATCTAAATATTGTTTGTTAAGTTATTAAGAGAGTGTTGTTAAGTTTTTGTAAAATTAAAAAGGGGCTGTCCAATAAGTTTGCATTACGGTGGTTGAGTTTATCGAAACCACCACATTTAGTGTAGCAGTCATTTCGACAGGCTCAATGAGCGCTACACTCATTACTTTTGGGACAGCCCCAAATGCGATTATAAAAATCAATTTTATGCATTACCAATTAAAATTAGAAATTCGAACAAATTAACTATTAACATAATCAGTTTTATTCGCACTTCATAATTCTTCTTAAACAATGTATAATTTTTGCATGCAGCAGAATTCCAGAATTAAAAAAGCACAGCAGATTCGTGATGTAATCCGCTACTTAAAGCAATTCAACAACGCAACAATTGTAATTTATCTTGACGACGAAGTTATTGATTCTCCGTTATTTTCAAGTCACATGAGAGATATTGCCTTAATTCATCAGGCGGGACTTAGAGTTGTTATTGTTCCTGGCGCTCGCAAACGTATTGATCAAATTCTTTCAGATTCAAAAATTTCCTGGACATACCAGCATGGAATCCGCATCACAAATCAGGATGCAATTCCTCAGATTAAAATGGCCGCTTTTGATGTTTCAAATATAGTAATGACAAGTCTTGCTGCAAATCATATTACAGCTACAATCGGTAACTGGGTTCGCGCTCGTGCAAAAGGTGTTATTGACGGAATAGATTTTGGAACTGCCGGAGAAATTGACAAGCTTCAGATTGATGCCATCAACAATATCCTTGATAATGGCTTTATTCCTATTTTCCCTTGTATTGGATGGAGTAGTGTTGGAAAACCTTACAACATTTCTTCTGTAAATCTTGCAAAACAGATTGCTGTTAATTTAAAAGCTGACAAATTATTTTTTGTTATGAAAAATGCAGAAATTAACAAAGAAAACTTTATCATTACAGATGATATTGGAGTTTCTGAAGATGGCGATGTGCCTGCATTGAATCTGTCAGAGCTTTATAAATTTATTGCCAAAAACGAATCAAAGGAAAACGAAAAAATAATTTCACTTCTTCGCTATGCTGGAGAAGCCTGCCAGCAGGGTGTTTCCCGCGCTCATATTCTAAATGGTTCTATAGACGGTGCTCTTCCATGCGAAATTTTCAGCGGTCTTGGTTCTGGAACAATGATTTATTCGCAGAATTACGGTGGCATTCGCCCTATGACACATCAAGATATTCCTGCTGTTCTTTCTGTAATGAACCCGTTCATACAGCAAAAAATTCTTTTGCCGCGGACAGATTCTCAGCTGGCGGAAAAGCTTAATGATTATATTGTTTACGAAATAGACGGCGGTGTTCGCGCCTGTGCAGCTCTTCATATTTACGATGATTTTCAGGCGGAAATTGCTGGTGTAGCCGTAGACGAAGCTTTTTCAAACCTTGGCATCGGTCCAAAACTCATTCAATATCTTCTTGAAAAAGCAAAGACCCAGAAACTATCCAGCGTCTTTATTCTTACAACACAGACTTCAGATTGGTTTGAACAGCTTGGATTTGCAGCAGACTCAATAGAATCTCTTCCTTCCTCAAGAAGAGCAATCTGGACGCCAGAGCGCAATTCAAAGGTATTCCGATTAAAGTTGTAGTTTAAAAATCAAAAAAAAATAGAATTTTCCATTGACGTTATAAAATAACAATGTTATGTTAACACTGTTATTTTATAAAAA
>ERZ808052.31-NODE-31-length-15631-cov-2.171081_pt1 | contig 15631 bp, 14 predicted proteins | sample MGYA00380200_ERZ808052 | MGnify/ENA primary metagenome ERZ808052 (study PRJEB31490, sample SAMN06133366) | cow dung metagenome | isolation source: H10 | host: cow | place: China: Chengdu | collected 2015-05 ...
TCCACGGGCAAGAGCGTGTGCATGGCCATGGTGGACATTGAGTACGCCAAGCTCGACACCCCCGTGCAAATCCGCATCCACAAGAAGTTGCAGGATGGCGTGGTGTGCAAGAAGCGCTTCTACGAGAAGAATTATAAGAAGTGAATAAAAGAAGACCCTCCCCCAACCCCTCCCTCTATGGAGGGGAGTAGATACTACTGACTGATAAAGACAGGGAAATGGTCAAGAAAAAGGGAGGAGTAGAAAAACATTAAACAACAACAACACGAAATAAACAAACAAATTATTAACCTACCCTACCCCAATACATTATACTCCCCTCCCCTGAGAGGGGTAAGGGTGAGGGTCTAAAACTAATATCATTATGGCAAAGACAATTGAAGGCCTCTACTATAGCGAGAGCCACGAGTATGTGAAAGTTGAAGGCGAGTACGGTTATGTTGGTATCACCGACTATGCTCAGGAGCAGTTGGGCAACGTGGTATACGTGGATATGCCCGAGGTGGATGACGAAGTTACCGCAGGCGAGGAATTCGGTGCCGTGGAAAGCGTGAAGGCTGCCAGCGACCTCATCTCTCCCGTCAGCGGTGTGGTTGTTGAAATCAACGCAGACCTCGAAGACCAGCCCGAACTCATCAACCAGGATGCCTTCGGCACATGGATCATGAAGGTGAAACTCTCCGATCCCTCCGAGGTAGACAACCTGCTCAGCGCTGCTGACTACGAGAACTGTTGCAAGTAATTATTAAAACGGAAAGGTGAAAACGGAAAACGGAAAACTTACTCGCAGATTTCCGTTTTCACATTTCCGTTTTCACATTGTTAAGCCTATGAAATACTTTCCCCATACCGCCAATGACCTTCAGGAGATGCTGAAGGTTGTTGGCGTGAGTTCTTTAGAGGAACTATATTCCGAGGTTCCCGAAGAACTGAAGTTCAACAAGGAACTTGCCCTGCCCTCTGCCATGTCGGAAATTGAGGTGAGAAGGGTTATTGGTTCTCTGGAGCAATCCAACGAACAGCTCATCTCCTTTGCCGGTGCCGGTGTCTACGACCACTACACGCCCAGCGTGGTGCCATATATTGCATCGCGCTCGGAGTTCTCCACTTCGTACACTCCCTATCAGGCAGAGATTTCACAGGGCACATTGCAATATATCTTCGAGTACCAGAGCATGATGGCCGACCTCACGGGCATGGATATCTCCAACGCTTCCATGTACGACGGTTCTACCGCCACCGCCGAGGCAATGATGATGTGCGTGGCTGCCGCCAAGAAGCGCAACCGTGTGCTCATTTCCGAGACATTCAACCCTGCCGTGATGCGAGTGGTGGAGACGTATGCCAAGTTCCATGGCGTGGACCTCGTCAAGGTTCCTGCCAAGGAGGGCGTTACAGACATGTGTGCCATACAGACATTGCTCGAAGCCGACGATGTTGCTGGCGTGCTGGTGGCACAACCCAACTACTACGGCATCATTGAGGACTTCTCCGGCCTTGCCGACATGTGCCATGCGCACAAGGCTCTGCTGGCCATCAACACCATGGCATCTGCCCTGGGTGTGCTGAAGTCTCCCGGCCAGTGGGGTGCCGACATCGCTTGTGGCGAGGCACAGAGTCTGGGCATACCCATGTGCTATGGCGGTCCCTACATAGGTTATCTCTGCACCACCAATGCCTTGGTGCGCAAGATGCCCGGACGACTGGTGGGCGCTACCACCGACATGGACGGCAAGCGCTGCTTCGTGCTTACCATGCAGGCACGCGAACAGCATATCCGTCGCGAGAAGGCCACTTCCAACATCTGCACCGCACAGGGCATCATGTGCCTCTATGTCGCTTCCTACCTTGCTCTGATGGGCAAGAAGGGCTTGCGCGAGGTAAACGAGCAGTCCTATGGTGCCGCACACGAGTTGCACAAGCGTCTGCTTGCCCTGCCCTGCTTCTCCGAGGCATACCCGGGCAAACCCTTCCTAAACGAGTTCACGCTGAAATGCTCTCTGGACATCAGCGCCCTGCAGGACAATGCCTACATAGACGGCTTCATTGCCGGTGTGAAGGCAGAAGCGAAGGAGGACGAGATTATCTTTGCCGCTACCGAGCAACGCTCGCCTGAAGAGGTGGAGGCTCTGGTGGAAAGCATTGCTGCCTTCTGCGCAGAGAATGGACTATAGTATTAACCAATAAATGTATCCGAAAGCACTATGAACAACACATATTACGGAAAACTCATATTCGAACTTTCCACCCCCGGATGTATTGGTTATTCTCTGCCCGAGAACCAGTGGAGCGGTCACACATTGGAGGACCTGCCTGCAAACCTTCTCCGCGAGGGCGAAACAATTTTGCCAGAGGTAGATGAACTCACCGCCGTGCGCCACTATACCAACATGTCCAACAACAACTTCGGTGTGGACACCGGGTTCTATCCCTTGGGCAGCTGTACCATGAAGTACAACCCCAAGATTAACGAGGAGATGGCTTCCCTGCCTGGTTTCACTACCTTGCATCCCCATCAGCCGGAGTACACCACACAGGGCGCACTGGAACTATATTATAATGTACAGAAATCGCTTTCCGAGATAGCCGGTCTTCACGAGTTCACCCTGAATCCCTTTGCCGGTGCTCATGGCGAGTTGACAGGCCTGATGGTGATACGCACCTACCACGAAAAGCGTGGCGACCTGAAGCGTACCAAGATTATCGTTCCCGACTCTGCCCATGGCACCAACCCTGCTTCGGCTGCCGTGTGCGGTTTGCAGATTGTGGAGGTGAAGAGTACCGCCGACGGCACCGTGGATGTGGAGGACCTCAAGCCTCTGCTTGGCGATGACATTGCCGGCATGATGATGACCAACCCCAACACCCTGGGTATCTTCGAGACAAAGATTCCCGAGATAGCACGACTGGTGCACGAGTGCGGAGGCCTTATGTACTACGACGGAGCCAACCTCAACCCCATGCTCGGCGTGTGCCGTCCTGGAGATATGGGCTTCGATGTTATGCACATCAATCTGCACAAGACCTTCTCCACACCTCATGGCGGCGGAGGTCCGGGCAGCGGCCCTGTTGGTGTACGCAAGGGCTTGGAGGAGTACCTGCCCAACCCACAGGTAAAGCGTCAGGAGGACGGTTACTTCACTTTGGTAAACAACCCCGAGTCGCTGGGTAGCGTTTCTGCCTTCCTCGGCAACTATGGCATTGTCATCCGTGCATATGCCTACCTGTTGTCTCTTGGCAAGGAGTATGTTCCCATGGCAGGCAAACTCTCTGTGCTGAATGCCAACTACATCAAGGAGCACCTGAAGGAATACTACAAACTGCCCATCGATGTGCTTTGCAAGCACGAGTTTGTCTTCGACGGCTTGCGCGAGGAATACGGCGGCGACCATCACGACCCAGGGCATGTCACCACACTGGATGTGGCAAAGCGCCTGCTCGACTATGGCTATCATGCACCCACCATCTACTTCCCTCTGCTCTTCCACGAGGCCATGATGATAGAGCCTACCGAGACAGAGAGCAAGAAGACACTGGACGAGTTCATCGATGTGATGAAGAAGATAGCCATCGAGGCTCGCGACCAGCGCGAACTCCTGAAGACTGCTCCGCACCACACCCCCGTCCGTCGCCTGGACGACGTGAAGGCGGTGAAGGAACCGAAGTTTACGTATAAAACTTTATAAAACGGAAAGGTGAAAACGGAAGGCTGCGAATAAGCGAGAGCAATCAAACTTGTTTGAATTGCCGAGTGGAAGCAGGCTCGACGAAGTCAAAACGGAAAACGGCGACTAAACAATATTGGTTTAGATTTCACCTTTCCGTTTTCCGTTTTCACCTTTCCTGAACCTCTTTGTTACGGCAGCATATCCGCACCGTTGACAGAGAGGTTCTGTTGCAATATGGCGGGTGAAGCCATCATAAAGAGCACGTGCACGAGGGGAATCCAGCACCTCCTCCAAAGTCTGGTGGAATAGATTGCCCAGAGGAACGTTGCCATTATGGTCCAGACAACAGGGAACTACCGTACCGTCCACGAGTACGCCAATCTGGTTGCGCAGGGCATAGCAGAAAACCTCCTCTGTCTCAATGGCCTCACGTTCCTCGTCTGGCCACTCAAAGATGTGGTCGTACTCCAGATATATATTATCCGCCATCTTCCATCCATCATAGCGTTCCGTCCATGGACGTGGCACATACTCTGATGCCAAGTTCAGGAGTCGTTCGTTGTCCTTGTCATAACCTCCCTGATTCCAAAGTCGCAAGACAACAATCACCCCAAGCCTTGCTGCCTTCTGCGCGAAGGTCATCACCTGACGCATGTACTCTTCGGGTGCATCCTTTCCATTGCCTTCGTGCGAGTGCAAGGATATCTGCACCTTGTGGGGCAAAGCCTCCAACAGGGCATCACCGGCCCTGTCCAAAAGAGTTCCGTTTGTTGTCAGCACCGGGATAAAGCCTTTTGCCTTTGCCATACGGACAAACTCTGGCAGATGACGGTGCATAAGAGGTTCGCCCATCAGGTGAAAATACAGGAACTTTATCCTGCCCGCCAACCTGTCTGTAAGCAGATCAAACTCCTCAACAGACATGGTCCGTCCCTTCCGCTCCGTCTTGGGGCAGAAAAGGCAATCAAGATTGCACACGTTGGTTATTTCAAGGTAGCAACGGGAAATCATGTAGTCAACACTTCTTCAACGTTCTGTAGGAAAGTATGTGCCAAGTTATAGCGGCAGCCAGCAATAGAAGAAGAACACTAAGCCACATAGGGAGTCCCATACCGAAGGCACAATACAGCAAGGTTATCCACACCAGCGACACGGAGACTACCTTGGTATGCAGAGGTATAGCCTTATGCTCACGAAAGTTGCGGATATACGGTCCAAGAGTGCGATGCCCAAGGAGCCAGGCATAAAGTCGTGGAGAACTGCGGAAGAACAATGCCGCAGCCAGCAACAGGAAAGGAGTGGTGGGCAATAGGGGCAGAAACATGCCCATCAAGCCCAAACCTACTGCCACAAGGCCCACGGCCTTCATGCAAACATTCTTCATCCCTGTCTGCACCAAGCCTTTAAGCGTACTTCTCCGAAACTATACGGCAGATGTTCACCACCGTCTGCATGGCCTTCTCCATGCTTTGAATGGGCAGGAACTCGTGTCGGCCGTGGAAGTTCAGTCCTCCGGCAAAGATGTTGGGACAGGGCAGACCCTTGAACGAAAGCTGTGCACCATCAGTACCGCCACGGATAGGCACTACCTTTGAGAATCCGCATGCCTCCTCTATGGCACGCAGGGCTATTTCGGTGATATGGGGCTTGTCCACCAACTGGGTGTGCATATTATAATAGGTATCCTTCACCTCGGGCAGGAAGGTGCCATGACCGTACTTGTCGTTCATCCTCTCGCACATGTCCAGAATGAGGCGCTTGCGCATCTGGAACATCTGCGTGTTGTGGTCGCGGATTATGTAAGTCAGGGTTGCCTGCTCCACCCCACCCTGCATCTGGTACAGGTGGAAGAAGCCTTCGTAACCCGTAGTGCGCTCAGGCACCTCGTTCTCTGGCATCTGCTGGGCAAACTCCGTGGCCAGCAGGGCGGCATTCACCATCTTGTCCTTGGCATAACCAGGATGCACGCTCACGCCATTCACCACAATCTTGGCACTGGCGGCATTGAAGTTCTCATACTCCAGTTCGCCCACCTCACTGCCGTCCATGGTGTATGCCCACTGGCATCCGAACTTCTCCACATCAAACAGATGTGCACCACAACCGATTTCCTCGTCGGGATTGAAGCATACACGCACCTTGCCGTGCTTCACCTCGGGGTGAGCCAACAGGTATGCCATTGCCGACATTATCTCTGCTATACCAGCCTTGTCGTCGGCACCAAGCAGGGTGTGACCATCGGTAACAATGAGGTCCTCGCCCTTGTGCTCCAAGAGTTCGGGGAACTGGCTGACGCGTGTAACTATTCCTTCAACCTCATCCAGCACAATGTCCGTGCCATCGTAGCTCTCTATGATACGTGGCTTTACATCAGCACCCGAGCAGTCGGGGCTTGTGTCCATGTGTGCAATGAAACCCACCACAGGCACTTCCTCCATACCCTCGCTTGCAGGAAGTGTGGCAAAGACATAGCCATGAGCATCCATCTCTACCTCCTGCATGCCTATCTCCTTCAGTTCCTCCACCAGGTATTCCGCCAAGCGCAGTTGTTTCTCAGTACTGGGGCAACGGCCCTCAGCCTCCTCGCTTGACTGGGTGTCGAAACTCACATATTTCAAGAATCTTTCTACTATTTCCTTTTTCATATTGTCCATGTTCTTACGTTATTCTTCCGCACAAAGGTACGATTAAGCGAGGGAAGTACAAAATAAATAATGTTTTATTTTTACTTCCGAGCGTGAGTACCTTCGACCGGCAGGTCAAGGGTACGAATAAGCGAGCGAAATACCAAACTTGTTTGAGGATTTCCGAACCGACGCGCGAAACAAGAGCAGAGAATGCTTGTATTCTATGCCTTGTAAGGAGGAGGAAGACCGAAGGTCAACGTGAGTACCTTCGACCGGCAGGTCAAGGATTCGATTAAGTGAGCGAAAAAGCAAGAGCATAGCATGCTGACTTCCTGTCGCGAGAGGAATACTAATCCAACTTTATTGGCAGATAGTATCTTATCGGTATGATTCTACCGGCTTCAGAAGCAGGTTTCCATCGTGGCATATTCTTCACGACTTGCACGGCTTTCTTGTCCAGTCTTTTGTTTCCAGAACCACGAACTATCTCTATGTCACTTAAACTTCCGTCTACATTGATTGTAAACCTAAGTATTATTCTGTCACATGTTATTTTCTTCAAGGATTTCCTGGTATATCGGAATTCTTTTTTTAGATACTCCTTCAATGCTTCCTGCCCACCTGGAAATTCGGCAGGAAATTCAAAATCTGCATAAATAGTACTGTCCCTACTCTCCTTGGTTTTCAAACTATCAGTGTTGCTGACCACGATCTCTGTCTTAGCATGAGCAAGAATGGAGACAACAAGCATGGCAGACAGGAATAGTCCTCTAAGCATGAGAAACTTGTTTGAATTCTGTTTGTTATTCATATTGGCATTGCGTTTAAAGCCTTTACATTTGTACTATTATTTTTGAAATCTGTCCTATTCGAATCGGATGTATTTTGAAATCTTGCTGAGAATGGTTTCTATGCTGACTTCCTCGTAGGTGAAGATGAGCATGCGCATGGCATCTTTGCGTCCCTTTTTGTAGAACTCAACGGCATAACAGTTCTTTACCTTCTCCCGGATGATTCGGTCATTTAATGTGCCTGCATTCTTGATTTCTTCTAAATGAGGAAACTGAACAACGAAGATTTTGTCGGCGTTGGTATTTTCAATAAATTCGCCAGAAGTGAATGTACGCTCGTACTTAGCGCGTAGTTGCTTTATGGTACTTTTTACCTTGGCACGCTCTTTAGCAGAGAGAGTGGCATTCTTCTTGTCGTCAGTGTCTGCATCCACACCACCGTTGTGCTCTATTTGTCCTTCCATCCAATAGGTATCACAATTCTTGAGCATCCAACCAGTGATGGTGGGAAAATAGCTTGGGTCATACTCGTACTGTTCATGTCTGAGAGCTATAGTAGTAGTGTCCATTGTCATTGTTAGTACAAGGAAGTTCTCGAAGTAAGTACATATTGCTCCCACCTCAAAGATAGGTGAGCCTTGGTGCTTTTGTATGTCGCCAAACGAGTAGCATAGCATAAAGGTATTGACAAACTTTAGCATTGGGGCAGGTAGAAAGTTGGAAAGTCCTAAATGTTTCTTCAATCTATGCGAGTAAAGATGTTTGTTTTCTTCCATTTTTGCCTTAAATCTCTTCTTTACCAATTCTTTCTCTGTTGGCTGAGGACGTCCAAGCACTTCATAGAGGGCCTTTGGATTATTGCGGTACATCTGGGCAATGATTTGTACAGACTTCTCGTCAAAACATATTGTATCATGCGGAGAAACCTCAACAACCTTGGTGACATTAATGTCTGCTTCTAATTCGATGAGAATTCCATTTACGAACTCAAGTTTTCCTTCTGACCGTAATTGGCTAACCCAGTCTTTTACCTCTGAATCCGAATAGATGGTATCGCCAGTTGCGGTTATCTGTTTCTCAATACGTATTACTACTGCATCTTGCTCCGGCATTGCAAATATGGTAGAAGCGCCTACCAGTGTAATGCACCACAATATGGCAGAAGTCTTACCCCAATGCCCAAGAACGGTGACACCCTTACGCTTCATTTCCTTGATGCGACGACGGATAAAGGATTGATTGAAACCATTGGTAAAGATGGAACTTTCGTCAGAAGCCACTTCCAGCAACAGGCACTGATAAGAATGTACATCCACTCCTTGTGCAAGAACAAGGTGATCGGCCTCAAATTCGTGCAAGTCGCGCAAGTACTTGCGTACCACCCATAGCATGGGGTTGAACCATAGTAGCCTTACCATCACCTCTATGCACCACACGTCAATGTAGTGCAAACTCTGGATGTGAGCCTCTTCATGCTTGATAAAAATCTCTTCTGCCTCCTTGCTCTTTCCCATAGGCAGGAATATGATACGTCCCATGGAGAAGGGAGCGCTGACCCATGGTTTCCGTACGATGGTGCAGGAACCCTCCATGTTTGAGAGCCTGATAGCACGTGTACGAAGCAAGATTTGCACAAGAGGGATGAGTACTATGAGCAAGAGCAGTGCTGATACTATGGGAATACCAAGGTAGATACATTTTTGGATAGTGCTGGCAGAGATTACCAATTGTTCTTCCCCGGGCAAGGGCGCTGGTGTAGATATGTCCTCTGCTTCTACAACTGGTATCTCCTCAGCAATCACCTTCGTTTCAGGATTCTCATATTGGTATTGCCTTGCCTCTTCTTGGGTGAGAGTAATAACCTCGACTTCTTCTTGAGGCATAATTTTAGGCAGAACGGCCAATGAGACTATCTGCAGGAGACATACCACAGGGATACTCAGTAAGTACATGCGCTGAAAGCGAAACGATTGCTTGCGCGACATCACTAATAAGTAGAATGCCATCAGCAGAGTTGATACCAGCAGGATATGGCCATAGCTTTGGAGCATGGGAATGATGGAATTAAAGTTTGTCATAAGGTGTGAAGGGGTTAAAGTGATTTTGGGGGGCATGTAACTGGATTATTCCTCGTCATTGATTTCGTCAAGAATCTTTTTCACCTCTTCCTTGCTCAGTTTTTCGCTCTTTACAAAATAGGAGAAGAAGTTACGCAAAGAACCCTGAAAGAGTATGTTGCGGGTTTCCTGCATAAAGCCATTGATGTATTCTTCGCGAGAGAGCAAAGGACGAAATACATGTGCCTTGCCCCTACGCTCAGGAGAAACCACCCCTTTGCGAGTTAGTACCTGCATCACGGTCAGCACCGTTGTATAGGCAGGTTTAGGTTCGCCCATTACTTCGATAATCTCGTTCACGGTGGCTTCGTTCTTGCTCCACAGGATGTTCATCACGTTTAGTTCAGCCTTGGTCAAAGATTTCTTGTTTTCCATATTGCCTAAGTGTTATATTTATTGCATTTGATAATCAAAAAGTATACGTTGCTCAGTTTCTTCTACTGCAAATGTAGTACAAAAAGATATACTGGCAAACATTTTTAACTACGATTATAGTATTTAGATAAGAAAAAACGCCAACAAGCAACTATAACCGTAGTACTATACATTATATATATAGGTAAGTTCTATGAATTCACACACCGTATATCCATAGTAGTCTTGAAGTTTGTCGCCTCATCAATCGTCACTGAGCAGCCCTTGGCCAAAAGCATCGTTGAGACAGCACTATGCCAAAGTTCTAAGTAAGGCAATAATAAGCAGAAAGAGCACTTCCTAAAAAAGTACCTTTGACCTGACGGTCGAAGGTACTCACGTTCGGATTTCCTCAAATAAATTTGACCTGACGGTCTTAGAAACTCTCGTTCGGCATAAAAAGTAAACTTTTTCTGCTCTCTCTTAATCATTTCTTTGGCAAATCGCTCACTTATTCGTACCTTTGCACACGATTTCATGAACATGTGGATAGATTTGGGCTGCTTGCAACCACAGAAAAAAATGCTAAAAGAAAAGACCTGCTTGGCTTATGCACACAGGACTTTCACGCATTCCGCCCTATTTCTTTCCCCATACATTATTAATTAATAACACATTTAATTATTAAAACTATGGGTTACCTATTTACTTCCGAATCAGTTTCCGAAGGCCATCCCGATAAGGTGGCAGACCAGATCAGCGACGCAGTGCTGGACAAATTGCTTGCTTTCGATCCCGAATCGAAGGTGGCTTGCGAGACTCTCGTAACCACAGGTCAGGTGGTACTGGCCGGCGAAATCAAGACTCAGGCCTACGTTGACCTTCAGCGCATTGCACGCGAGGTGATCAACCGCATCGGCTACACCAAGAGCGAGTACATGTTTGAGGGCAACTCCTGCGGCGTGTTCAGTGCCATTCATGAGCAGAGCAGCGACATCAACCGTGGTGTGGAGCGCGAGGAGCGTGAAAACCAGGGTGCCGGCGACCAGGGCATGATGTTCGGCTATGCCACCAATGAGACAGAGAACTACATGCCCCTTTCGCTCGACCTCTCTCACCGCCTGTTGCAGGTGTTGGCGGAAATTCGTCGAGAAGGAAAGCAGATGACCTATCTGCGCCCCGATGCCAAGAGTCAGGTGACCATAGAATATGACGACAACGACACGCCCGTGCGCATTGACACCATTGTGGTGAGCACACAGCACGACGAGTTCATCCTTCCCGCAGACAATACGCCCGAAGCACAGCTTGAGGCAGACCGCCAGATGGTGGAACAGATCCGTTGCGACGTAATCAACATTCTCATGCCCCGTGTACTCGCAGGCATCCACAGTCCCAAGGTGCTCGCCTTGTTCAACGACAGCATCACTTATCATGTCAACCCCACCGGCAAGTTCGTTATCGGAGGTCCCCACGGTGATACCGGTCTGACCGGACGCAAGATTATTGTGGACACTTACGGCGGTAAGGGTGCCCATGGCGGTGGCGCTTTCAGCGGAAAGGATCCCTCCAAGGTGGACCGCAGTGCTGCCTATGCCGCACGCCACATTGCAAAGAACATGGTGGCTGCCGGTGTGGCGGACGAGATGCTGGTGCAGCTCAGCTATGCCATCGGTGTGGCGGAACCCGTAAGCATCTATGTCAATACCTACGGCCATTCTCACACCACCCTTACCGATGGCGAGATTGCCGAGAAGATCAAGGAGATATTCGACCTCCGTCCCTATGCCATTGAACAGCGTCTGAAACTGCGCAACCCCATCTACGAAGAGACGGCAGCCTATGGTCATATGGGCCGCGAACCCCGTTGGGTAACCAAGGTGTTCGAGTCCAACTACAACTGCGGCAAGAAGAGCGTAGAGGTGGAACTTTTCACCTGGGAAAAGCTTGACCACGTGGACATCATCAAGGAACACTTCAATCTGTAAAAACCGATGAACGTCAGCAGTATATCAGTCTATTGCGCCAGCAGTTCCAAGATTGATCCCGCCTATATGGAAGAGGCGTACAAGGTGGGTCAGCTGCTTGCCCGTGCGGGCATTACGCTCATCAACGGAGCAGGCAACATGGGGCTGATGAAGGCCAGCAGCGACGGTTGCCTGGAAGCCGGCGGACGGGCTGTGGGCATCATTCCCGGCTTCATGATAGCGGAAGGCTGGTGCCATCAGGGTATGAGCGAAATCATAGAAACCCCCGACATGCACATCCGTCAGCAGAAGATGGCCGAGGCAGGCGATGCCGCCATTGTGCTGCCCGGAGGATGCGGTTCCATGGCCGAACTGTTCGAGCTTATCACATGGAAGCAGCTGGGGCTTTATCTCAAACCCATTGTCATACTGAACACCAAGGGCTACTACGACGCCCTGCTCCAACAGTTGGAACAGGCAGCCGAAGAGCAGTTCATGCGCAAGGAGCATCTGCAGATATGGCGCGTTGCACAAACTGCCGAAGAGGCCGTGCAACTGGCCACATCCACCCCTATGTGGGACACTAATGTAAGAAGATTCGCGGCCGTATGAAAACCATCGGCATCGACACACTGAAACTGGAGGCACCGGCTGATTCTGCCGGTGCCTCTGGCGCACCTGCTCCGTTCAGTGTGTGGCGCATTGCCCTGAGCATGCCGGATGCCACCCCCTCGCAGCTCGATTCTGCCATACAGGCCAACCTGCCCGTCCGCGAACGCTTTCTCAGCACCCGTCCGGACACGCTGAACTTGCCAGGCATGCGCGGGCGCAGCCTTATTCCCCAGCTGGACAGCATTCAGAAGTGTTACACCATGGGATTTTTTGACGGGAACCCCTTCCTGCATCCCGAAATTGAGGCGGAAACGCCCGGATACAGTGGCGATCCCCGTCCCTACGAACTGCGCAACGACGAATGGATAACCGGAACGCTGCTGTGCAGTTTCATTTTCCTTGGCTTCTTTGTGCGCTATATCTGGCGTTTCATTGTCATCCGCACAAAGGAGTTTCTGAACATCTCCGCGTCCGAAAACTCATCGGTACACGAGGTGCGCACCAGTCTTGAAAACCGTTACAGCCTTTTCATGACCGTCATCCTCAGTCTGATGTATGCCCTCATCTTCTACGGTCATTCACAGAACACGCTGCAGGTGTTCCTGGGGCAGCTTTCACCCCATGTCTTGATAGGATATTATATCATCTGCATCCTGTTCTTTTTCGGAGCAAAGAACATGCTGTATAAGTTTGTGAACTGCATTTTTTTTGACAAAGAAAAACGGAGGAAGTGGGAAAATGCGTATTCTTACCTCATTTTTGCCGAAACCGTCCTGCTTTTTCCCCTTCTTTTGATTTTGGTGTATTTCAATATTTCAGATCAAAAAAGCTTCTATATCATACTGTTTTTATTCACATTTGTTAAAAGTTTACTGCTATTTAAGACATTCCGCATTTTATTCAACAATTTGTATTGTCTATTCCATTTTTTTGTGTACTTTTGCGCCTTGGAAATCATTCCGATGGTGGTTATCTGGACTACACTAACTCGAATAACAAACAGTCTGATTGTAATATTTTAGGACATTTATGATAAAAAAGATTCTGGTCTCACAGCCTAAGCCAACTTCCGAGAAATCTCCTTATTTTGACATTGCGCGAAAACTCGATGTGGAAATTGTATTCCGTCCTTTCATCAAGATTGAGGCGCTCACTCCGGTTGAATTCCGTCAGCAGAAGGTGTCCATTCTGGATCACACTGCCGTGGTGTTCACATCCCGCAATGCCATTGACAATTTCTTCAAGCTATGCAAGGAAATGCGTGTGGCCATCCCCGATGACATGAAGTACTTCTGTATTACCGAGACCGTATCTTTGTACATCCAGAAATACGTTCAGTACCGCAAGCGTAAGGTGTTTTTCGGAACCACCGGCAAGATTGACGACATCATCCCCCTGATGGTGAAGCACAAGAACGAGAAGTACTTCGTTCCCCAGAGCGACCAGCACACCGATGATTTTGCCAACATGCTGGATGCAAAGAAGCTCAATCACAGCGAGGCTGTCATGTTCCGCACCGTCAGCAACGATTTCGCCAAGGACGAGCCGTTCGACTATGACATGCTGATTTTCTTCAGCCCCAGCGGAATCTCTTCCCTGATGAAGAACTTCCCTGGCTATCAGCAGGGCGACACCGCCATTGGAACCTTTGGCCCCACCACGGCAAAGGCTGCAAAGGACGCCGGTCTGCGCGTAGATTTGGAAGCACCCTCTCCCCAGTTCCCCAGCATCACGGCCGCCTTGCAGGATTATGTGGCCCGACACAATGGAACAGAAGACTAAATTACAGAGACATACCCTGGGCAAGCACGAAAGGCTGTGCAGCCTGCTTGCCATTGAGGAACTTTTTCAAGGCGGACATCGTTCGATGGCCGCCTATCCTATTCGTGTGGTCTATATGCCCGTGGAGACACCGGGCATCCGCATCCTGGTTTCCGTTTCCAAGCGCCATTTCAAGCGGGCGGTCCTTCGCAACCGTGTGAAGAGGCAGATACGCGAAGCCTACAGGCTGAACAAGTCCATCCTGGAACCCCTTCAGGAAAAGGGAATGCACATTGCCTTCCTGTGGCTCAGCCGCGAACTTTTCCCCACCAAAGTGGTTGCCGCCAAGATTCAGAACCTTCTGCAGCGCATCTATGAAGAGAATTGCTGACGCGCTGAGCCGCCTGCTCATCCTTCCCATACGCTTTTACCAGCGTTGCATCTCGCCGCTCACACCCCCCTCGTGCCGTTTCACCCCCACTTGCAGCCAGTATGCCGTTGAGGCGCTGCAAAAGCATGGCCCCCTGAAGGGCTTGTATCTGGCCGTGAGGCGGCTGCTCCGCTGCCATCCCTGGGGCGGACACGGATATGACCCTGTGCCATGACGCTGATTGATTTTCATACCCATCACGGCAGCCTTTGCGGCGAAACCGTATTGCGGCAGGGCGTACACACCTGGGGCATACACCCCTGGAACGCTTGCGAGGAGCAGGATGCCCCGCTGCCGCAAGGCGAATGGCTGGCGTTGGGCGAATGTGGCCTTGACCGCCTGTGCCACACGCCGTGGGAGGTGCAGATGCGGGTGTTCAGAAGACAGGTGCTCATGAGCGAGGAACTGCGCCTTCCGCTCATCCTCCATTGCGTGAAGGCCCATGCGGAAATGCTCTCCATACAGAAGGAACTCCGTGCCGCCATGCCCTGGATATGCCACGGGTTCAGAGGGAAGCCCCAGCAGATGCGGCAGTTGTTGCAGCACGGCTGGTATCTCTCCTTCGGCACGCTCTTCAACGAGGAAAGCGCGAGAACCTGCCCGCCGGAACGTCTGCTTACCGAGACGGACGACAAGGATGTGCCCGTCCGCCTTGTCTATGAACGCATTGCGCAGGTCAGAGGCACAACAGTGGACGCTCTTGCCGCCCAAATGTGGGAAAATTACGGAAAACTGTTCGGAAATGCCGTCATTCAGGCACTTTAGGCAAAAAAAAAGGCACAATCGCCGTTAATTGCTGAAAATTGATGTAACTTTGCGCCCTGGAACACATTATATATAATATACACCATACATTTAAATAAAAAAATCTTATGGAATTCAAGAAAATCACCGCAGCCGAAGCCGCCTCGCTCATTGAGAACGGACAATCCATCGGTTTGAGTGGATTCACACCCGCAGGAGCACCCAAGTGCACCCCCGCAGAGATTGCAAAGAAGGCCGAAGCCGAGCACGCAGCCGGACGCCCCTTCAAGATCAGTATCTTCTCTGGCGCCAGCACAGGCCAGAGTTGCGACGGAATGCTTGCCAACGCACAGGCAATCGACTTCCGTACTCCCTACACCACCAATGCCGACTTCCGCAAACGCGTGAACCAGAACGAGATGGCATACAGCGACCTCAACCTCTCCAACCTGGCCACCCAGCTCCGTCAGGGCTATCTGGGACAGATTGACTGGGCCATCATTGAGGCCTGCGCCATTGAGAAGGTGGGCAGCAAGTGCCACATCTATCTGACCGCTGCC
>ERZ808052.32-NODE-32-length-15565-cov-3.542291_pt1 | contig 15565 bp, 17 predicted proteins | sample MGYA00380200_ERZ808052 | MGnify/ENA primary metagenome ERZ808052 (study PRJEB31490, sample SAMN06133366) | cow dung metagenome | isolation source: H10 | host: cow | place: China: Chengdu | collected 2015-05 ...
AGAAATATCTTGATAGGGACATCGAAACACTGAAGTTGTTGCTCCTTATGCTTGCAGATATTCTATCGTTGCATTTGTTGCTCCCCAAGGCTCTCCCTCTACAATTGAATCTTCATTTTCAAAATTTATGGACAATGATATCAAAAAGCTTGTGATCACATATTATTGATTTGTTCGCTGTTAAAATTTGCGCCAGTTGAAAAAGGTTTGAGCAATTCTGGAAGAGTGTACACATCTTCTACGCCGTTCACAAGGATGCCGCTCATTCCCATTTCAAGTGGCAATCGAATATCCATGTCATAGCGGTCACCAACAGAAACTGTCTGGCTGGCAGAAACCCCAAGAATTTCCAGCGCTTTCATGAAAGGTTCTTTTGCAGGCTTTGATTTATGACATGTATCCAGTCCAATAATTTCTGGAATCAGCTGATCGATACCAATAGCCTGAAGCGTTTTGCGCGCAGGTAGAACAGGATTGTTTGTAACGCATATAAGGCGGAAAAACTTTGCCAGCTCCCTGATGGTCAAAATCATTTTTTCGTCCTTTTGTAAAAAATTTGCAGGTTCCAGCAGATCCTGGCGCATCTTTATGGAATCTTCGATAGATACGCCGAAGTTTATGAATGTATTTCCCAAACTTATTTTTTTTCCGCCGTTTTCTGCGCTCCATTTTCTGCGGTATTCAGAAATTTTCATGCGCGCCTGACTTTCGCTTATACCCTGTTTTTTTGCCCAAAAACGAATCTGGGCATCCACCTGTTCAAAGGCATATTCTGCGCTTGTGTATAAAGTTGAATCAATGTCAAAAATAATGGCCTTGATGCTGCGGCCTTTTTCCAGATTGTAAATTGCCGGCTTTGAAGGCAGAGGTTTTGAATATTCCACACAGGTGGAAGAATACACCATTTTGTCCGCAGCTTCGCTGATCGAGGCGTAATTTCCAAGGCCAACGTTTGCCAGAATCGCATCGCCAATAAGTTCTGCATCGGCACAGTTTTGAATCATTAGGGTAGTTTGTGATTTTTGTGCTTTTAGCTTTAACCACTGGCTGTTTTTTGCCTGACCGCCAGTTATAGAAAGGCGCTCCGGAAACCTCAGATTGTTTTCTCTGGCAATCTTTTTTAGATATTGGATTCCGTGATTGAAATTTGTAAGGATACCGTTCAGTATGTACCAGCCCTGGCTGTTTTTATCTTCCATGGAAGCCCTGATAAGCTCTCCGTAATCAATTTTTCTGCCAGTAGAATTTTCATATTCTTTTTTATAGGAAGAAAAAAGGCTTCCGCTTTCAGGAATCAGAACGCTCAGGTTCCAGAGCCCTGGAATCACACTTGGTAAAGTCCTTATCATGGAATCAAAAACCGGATTTGATACGCACAAATTTAAACCTTCGCTGGATCCGGCTCTGTCGCAGACGGTGCCGCTTTTTAGCGTGTTTGTTCCAATTAAAGCCACCACAAAATCAGGTGCGCCATAAAAAACTGGAATGTTGTTTGCATCGTACCCGGCCAACGTGCCAGGGGCTGTAAATGGGGGAAGCTTGTCTGCATCAATACTAAAAGCTGCTGCATTTTCTTCGTTCCAGTAAGCGGCCTGAAACCTGCTTTCTGGAAGCACGGTTTTTGCATTTCCAGTCAGTTTCCAGATAAGAAATTCCGGGCCGGAAAAAATCCATTTTGAATTATTGTATTCTTCATTAAAAAAATATTTGAACGCCGCAATTTGAGGCAGAAAAAGGGATTTTGTTTGTGGAAATGTTTGTCCCTGGATTTTTTTTAGCTGCTCACATTTTCCGTCATTCCAAAGAATTGTTCTGCCGTTTTCGCTTGCGATGGTAGGCCCGTTTCCGGAAACGCAGATTGCATCATAGGAAAGGGAAAGCCGTTTCTTTGCTGATTCAACAGCAGTAAGCCATTCATTTGCAGCAAAATCTCCGCCAGTAAGTTCAATTTTTGTATATGCGGTCAGTTTTCCAGTCGGATCCACAATGCCTGCTTTAAGCGAAGTTGTCCCAATATCAATGCAAAGAATGTGCTCGTTCATGGCATTATTTTACAGATAAAGGGCGCAAGTGTCGAGTTTTGCTTTTTTGTGGCCAGTTTTTTTTGCAAGACGCCTTCCGGGTTCCGCTACGCTCAGCCTCCTCGCTCATTCGCTTTGCTCATTCGCTGTGGTGGCCGCCAAAGGCGCCCTTCACGCTTGGGCCGGTGCCTTTTCAGATTTACAGTGCTGCGGCAATAATTTAAGCCTTGTGGGATTTTCTGGCAAAATGAAAATGTATAACAGTAAAATCAATGTGTATTTTTTAGGAAAAGTGTAGTATCATAATGTTGATTGGAGTTTGTATGGCGAATAAAGACATTAAGATTCATGACGAAAATGACAAGACTATTTATGAATGCAAGCTTGAAACGGAGCGTCCTGAAGAATTTTCGGTAGGCAAGTTTTTAAGGCGGCTTTTTGTTGTTGCCCTTGTAGTTGCCTGTGCCGTAGCAATCGGCTATCTTCTTGCAGTTCGCAGAGTTTTGTGGTAGAAAGCCGCATTTGTTAAACAAAAAAGGGACTGACCATAAAAATGGTTGCAGCCCCTTTTTTTATGCTTTTGTTAAAAAGCTTGCGGTTTTAAGGCCGGCTCATTATTATTCAGATTTTGCGTTTTCGCCGCTTTCCTGCTGAGCCTTGATAATCTTTTCGATAATGTTGCGATTATCAAGAAGATCGCCGATTGACTGGTTGTGGTGAATGCGGGTGATAACGTTTGCGAACAAAGCAGAAACATCAGTAGAGATGTACCATTCCTTGTTGAGCAGTTCTTCATGGTAAACGGCATTTGTACCGATTACGCGATAGAACAAGCCCTGTTTGTAAGCTTCGTCAAAGAGTTCTGTAGCGTTTCCAGTAAAGAATGGAAGACTGATTGCAGCGATAACTTTAGTAGCTCCATTCTCTTTCAGGAAAGACATGGCCTTAAGCAAAGTTCCTCCAGTTCCAAGCATATCGTCAGCAAGGAATGCAACCTTTCCTTTTACATCGCCCAAAAGCTTAACGCTCTTGATGTTTGTATCTTTTGCATTCTGAGTAACTACAGAATAGTCGCGCTCTTTGTAGATCATTGCCAATGGAAGCTTAAGGCCAGAAGCGTAGAACTTGTTGCGGTCAATGGCACCAGTGTCTGGCGAAACTACAACGATGTCTTCTGTTTTACCTGTAAGGTCAACAATCTTTCCCAATTCACGGATGATCTGGTAAGAAGCGTGAAGGTTTTCAAGGTTGATTGTGCTGAATGCGTTTACGATTTCACGGCTATGAATGTCGAGAGTTATGATGCGTGAAACGCCAAGCATTTCGTATACGTGTCCAAGCATTGCAGCTGTAAGACCTTCGCGGCCCTTTTTCTTGTGCTGACGGCTGTATGGATAAACTGGAACAACCAAAGTGATCTTAGCAGCGCCGGCCTGGCGAACTGCATCGATTGTGTTCAAAAGACACATCAAGTGATCGTTTACAGAAAGAGAAAGCTTGTTTTTGCCACCGTTAAGACTGATTTCTTCATGGTTTTCTACATCCTGGAAGATGAAAATGTCTTTTCCGCGGATTGATTCATTGATTTCAGTCTTGAATTCACCATTTGCAAAATAAGTGAATGTTGCATCTACTTTGAAAGATGGAGCGCGATATTTGTCTACAGCACCGTGGATTACTAAATCGGATGTCTCAAGATCATTTGTAAGGTTAATCTTGTTGATAAGTTCAGCCTTATCAAGGTTGTAACGCTTTGAAATGGCATCGTTCTTGAGAGTAAAACGATGTTTGTAGTTGTGTTTGAGATGTGTGATTACTGCATCTGCGAAGGATTCTCCACCTGGGCATGCAATAACCGCTAAATCAGTTGGCTCAGAGTATGGCATATTTCATAACCTCTTATAATTGTTTACGGTATGAAAATATTACCATATTTCGCCCTTTTTTATCAATTGAATGAAGCCGATGTTTTTATTTTCTGTGCTTTTCTGGTATCTGCTGAATGCAGATGTCGCATAGTTTTTTGTATGATGTCTGAAGCTGTCCGAATTCTGCTGCTTCGTAAATACCTTTAATTTCATTGAAACAAGCGTAAGCTTCGTCGTATTGCTTTTGCTTAAGGTACATGTGGCCTAATTCGTACTTTGCTTCGATGTAGATATTTGTGTCCATGCCAAAGCGTTTTATTACAGTGTTGAAGTAGGCTTCGGATGCGGAATAATTACCGGATCCCATTGCATCCTGGCCCATCTGGATAAGCTGAGTATATGTTGCATCTTCTGGAATTTTAGGAGCTGATTTGCAGGCAGCGGTCAAAGAAATAAGTGCTGCGATTGAAACGATTTTGATTGTGTTTTTGATTTTCATATTTTCTATTGTATAGGCAGATTGGCATTTATTCAAGAATGGTAGAAGTTGAATAAGGCTGCAAAATGCAGAAGATTTAAAATTCATAAAAAAGTTGCGATATTACTAATCCCCATCTATAATATATTGACACTATTTTAGTGTTTATTTGGAGGAATAAATGAAAAAGTCTTTAGTTGCAACAGTTGCATGTGCTGTTGCTGTTTCGCTTGGAATGACAAGTTGTAAAAAAGAAGGAATCCACATTGGTGTAATTCAGCACGTAGAACATGATGCCCTTAATGCGTCATATAAAGGATTTGTTGATGCATTGAAGGATGCTGGTTATGAAGATGGAAAGAATATTCATATTGACTATGAGAATGCGCAGAATGATCAGTCAAACAATGTAACGATTGCTGATAAATTTGCTAATGATAATGTTGATTTGATTCTTGCGATCGCAACTCCATCTGCTGCTGCAGCCGCTGCCAGAACAGAAGAGATCCCTATTCTTGTAACAGCAGTAACAGATCCTGCAGATGCAAAGATTGTTGAATCAAACGAAAAACCTGGCAGAAATGTTTCAGGTACTTCAGATTTGACTCCTGTTAAGCAGCAGATGCAGCTTCTGAAAAAGCTTATTCCTGGAGCAAAGAAAGTTGGTATGCTCTACTGCTCTGGAGAATCAAATTCGTTCTTCCAGGTAGGACTTGCAAAGAAAGAATGTGATGCCCTTGGACTTTCTTATGTTGATGCTACAGTTTCAAATTCCAACGAAATCCAGCAGGTTGTTGAAGATCTTTGCCACAAAGTTGATGTAATATATGCGCCAACAGACAATATGATTGCATCTGCAATGAAAAATGTTTCTCAGCTTGCAACAGAAAATAAGATTCCTGTAATTGTTGGAGAAAAGGGAATGGTTGATAACGGTGGTCTTGCAACATACGGAATCAATTACTATGACCTTGGTGTTTTGACTGGAAAGATGGCTGTAAGAATTCTTAAAGGCGAAAGCAAACCTGCTGATATGCCAATTGAATATCTTGAAAAGTTCGACTTGTCAATCAACTATGAAACAGCTGAAAAGCTTGGAATCGAAATTCCTGAAGAATTGAAATAGTTTATAAAATTTAGCCAGCAGATTTTTCGTTTTTTTCTGAAAGATCTGCTGGTAATTTTTTGTTTGGAGTTAAAAATATATGTCTGTTTTGCTTTCTATGGAGGGAGCTGTTGCTCAAGGTCTTTTATGGGGACTCATGGCCTTGGGTGTTTATCTTACGTTCAGAATCCTGAATGTTGCTGATATGACTGTAGACGGAAGTTTTGCCTGTGGCGGCGCCGTTACCGCTGCTTTGATTGCTTCTGGAATGAATCCGTGGTTAACTTTCTTTTTTGTGTTTATTGCGGGGCTCCTTGCTGGTCTTGTTACAGGCCTTATGAACACTAAGCTAAAAATCAATATTTTGCTTGCAAGTATCCTTACCCAGCTTGCGCTTTATTCGATAAATCTACGAATTATGGGTAGACCAAATGTTGGTATTGAAAAGAAAAATTCTATAGTTAGTGATATATTATTTGTTTTTAAAAAGGTTATTCCTGGTAACGCTGTTCGCCAGAACTTTCAGATTTTGTGCTTTGGTGTTCTTGTTGTTGCTTTAATCATAGCTGTTCTTTACTGGTTTTTCGGAACTGAATTTGGAAGTGCAATTCGTGCTACCGGCAACAATGAGCACATGGTACGAGCGTTGGGGGTAAGTACAGATACTACAAAACTTGCAGGTCTTATGATTTCAAATGGATTGGTTGCAATGAGTGGAGCACTTGTTGCTCAGACACAGCTTTATGCTGATGTTAATATGGGAGCAGGTACAATCGTAATTGGCCTTGCTTCCATTATCATTGGTGAAGTGTTCTTTGGAAATCACTTTGGCTTCTGGTGGGTTTTGATGAGTGCTGTAGCTGGATCGGTGCTTTACAGAATAGTAATTGCATTCGTTCTTCAGCTTGGACTTAAGGCATCAGATATGAAGCTTCTTACTGCAATTGTAGTTGCAATAGCATTGAGTGTTCCTGTTATGAAGCGTCGTTTGATCCGGTTGCGTAATTCATTGCCTGGAGCAACTTTGCGAGATGAAGAAAATACTCGCCATGTTCAGCTTAAGAAACATGATGGTGAACAGTAAGGACTGGGAATATGCTTAAACTTTTTAATATTACAAAAACCTATAATCCTGGAACAGTCACAGAAAAGAAAGCTATCCGGGGTATTGATCTTGAAATTGAAGATGGTGACTTTATTACTGTAATTGGTGGAAACGGTGCTGGAAAATCAACTTTGCTGAATATAATTGCCGGCGTCCACTATACAGATACTGGATCAATAGTCCTTGATGGCATGGATTTGACACATAAGCCGGAATTCAAGCGCGCAAAATATCTTGGTCGCGTTTTTCAGGATCCGATGATGGGTACTGCGGCAAACATGGAAATTGAAGAAAACCTTGCCATGGCTATGCGTCGTGGGAAAAGTCGTGGGCTTTCCTGGCACATTCAGCCATCAGAAAGAGAGCTTTACAGAGAAAAACTTGCTCTTTTGGATTTGGGGCTTGAAAATCGTATGAATGCCAAAGTTGGGCTTCTTTCTGGAGGTCAGCGACAGGCGCTCACTTTGCTTATGGCAACGCTACAAAAGCCAAAGTTATTGCTTTTGGATGAACATACCGCCGCATTGGATCCAAAGACAGCTAAGAAAGTACTGGATTTGACAGAAGAGTTTGTACTTAAGGATAATCTTACCGCTTTCATGGTAACCCACAATATGCGTGATGCAATCCGTTATGGAAACCGCCTTATCATGATGATGGATGGCAAGGTTGTTTATGATGTTCGTGGTGACGAGAAGAAAAATCTGCAGGTAAGCGATTTGCTTGCAAAATTCAGTGTTGCTGGGGAAGTAAACGACAGGATGCTTTTGAGCTGATTGATTTGCAAAAAAAAGGCGCCGTGAAAAGGAACACAATTCATTTTTGTTGATTCCTGATGCACGGCGCCTTTTTTATTTGGTGAAGGAATTAGAACTTGGAAAGCTTTTCCTTAAGTTCAGCAACTTTTGCATCCTTTTCTTCACCTTCGCCCATGTCGATGAGTTTGAAAGCTTCGTCAAGGAAAGCTTCTTCGTCGGCAGAAAGATTTTTTGCTTCAAGTTTTGCACAAATCTTTTTTACAGAAGAAGCGATGTTAGCCTTTTTTTCTGCTTCTGTTTCGCCAGAAATGCCAACACCCTGACATGTTTCTAAATATTCATTCAAAAGTGCAGATTTGCTTTTGCTGCATCCTGTAAGAAAGAGTGCAGATAGGATTGCAGATACAGCAACAATTTTTGTAATTCTTTTCATGGAAAAATCTCCTTAATCAATATTATCATTATATAACAAATCTTGGATTTAGCAATTTATTTATTTTGGAACCTGTAAAAATTGCAATTTTTAGAATTGTCCACTTGATTTTACTCTTTGAGCAACTTTTTCGATTCTCTCCAGCTGGTCTGGAGAAAAAGCACCAATGCCGATTTCTTCAGCTCTTGTCAGACAATCGCTAATAAGGAATTTGTTGCCGGATTTTTCTGCTTCTTCAATCAAGTCTGTAAGTTTGGCAGCAGCTTCTTTAAGCAAAGGAGCGGTGTCTGTTTGAACGAACTCAAGAAGTTCTTCGCTTTTTATAATGCCTCTGGCATCAAGTTCTCCAACGAGATTGTTCAATGCGTATGAAGTGCTGGTGATTCTTGGCACTGCACCACGGTTTCCGGCAACAATTGCATCTACGGCTTCCTGTGTGCATTGATGAAGGGCAGACTTAATGTTTTCTGTTACGTTTTCTTCTTTTTCGATTTCTGCGCAGATTGAAAGCAGCCGGGTTTCTTTATCTTTTTCTGAAAGGTTGTTATCCAAAAAAACGCCAATAAATCTGTCGATGGTTGTTGGTGCTTTTTCCTGTTGATCTGCAGCCGCTGGTGCTGATTCTTGTTTTTTGGAGCAGGAAGCTGCAAGGGCAATCAACGTAATTGTAAGAATTATTCTGATTATTTTTTTCATTCTTAAATACTATCATATTTTAGGCGTTTGTGGCGATAGAATCATTTGTTTATGGAAAATCATTGACAATCTGTATAAAGCCGCTATTTTATTGAATGATGGCAAGCTTGAAATTTCCTGTAACGGTTAATGAAAGTGAATGCGGTTATTTTAAAAATCGCAATTCCAGAAATCTGTGTACTCAGTATGGTTGGTTTTGTGAATCAAAAAATCCTTCACTGACTGAAAAATGTTTTTTTGAAAAGTTGTTGGGCGAAGGTTTTAGACGCAGCGGTGAATTTTTTTATTTGAACCGCTGTGCTGGTTGTGACCAGTGCATGCCAATTCGCATTCCTGTGGAAAAGTTTATTCCATCAAAAAGCCAGAAAGTGGTCTGGCGAAAAAATCAGGATCTGGAAGTGCGTCTTGAAAAGGATCCTGCACATTTTATCAGTGAGCGGAAGGTGTTTTTGTTCAGGGAATATGATTATTATCATAATGGTAAGCGTAATTCCATGGAAAAAGCCGAAGAACTGCTTAAGAATCTGAATTATGGGTACAGTGGTACTTGGAATCTGGAATTCTATTCGGATGGAAATCTCATAGGTGTGTCTGTTCTGGATTATGGAGAAGACGAAGATGGAAAAATAGTTTCGGTTTCTTCCAATTATTTTTATTATGATATTACCAAACCTGTCTTAAAACGAAGTCTTGGTGTTTTTAGTGTTTTGAAAGAGCTGGAACTTTGCCGCCAGAAAGGGGTCGGGTATTATTATCTGGGACTTTATCTTAGGGACTGCCGGAAGATGAATTATAAGATCAATTATCAGCCTTATGAGATTAAGGTAAGAGGAAAGTGGTTTTTTATGCCGCCTGATGTGGAGGCATGCATCGATAAAAATGATGTGATTCATTTACCCATGCCTGGTGAAGTGTATGATCATCCGGACGTGTGTTTTGTCACTGATGATATGCCGCTGCAGCTGCTTTATTCTGCTTATATGCAGGGAATTTTCCCCTGGTTCAATGAATGTGATGGGCAGCCGGTTATATGGCAATGTCCAGAAAAGCGGTTTGTGATTGATCCGAAAAACATTCATATTTCAGCTTCGTTGAAAAAGTTTTTGAAGAAAAATCCGTTTACTTATACTGTGGACAAATGTTTTGATCTGGTGGTGGAGCAGTGTTCGCTGCAGAATAGAAAAAATCAAAGTGGCACTTGGATTGGTCCAAAAATAAAAAGAGCTTATGGCTTGTTTCATAAGGCTGGCTTTGCCCACAGCGTGGAAGTATGGCTGGATGAAAAGCTTGCGGGCGGTTTTTATGGTGAATTGATAGGAAGCGTTTTTTTTGGTGAATCAATGTTTACGATTGAAAGCAACAGCTCCAAGAGCGCTTTTGTGCTGTTTGCCAAAGCTTTTGAAAAGGCTGGTGGCAAAATGATCGATTGCCAGGCATATACGGAAAATATGGCGCGATATGGGGCGGTTGAAATTGAGAGAAATGATTTTTTGGCTAGGCTAAAGAAATTGCTTAAAGATCCTGCCATATCAATGCCAAAGTTCTAAAGGAGCTTGGGAGAGCAGGATCACATTCCCAGGCGCGGCGAGCGCAGCGAGACCAAAACCAATGGCGCTGCGCATGTGACATCTGCCCTGCAGCGACTGAAAGCCATTGCAGCTTTTGGAAGAAAGCGAATTATTTTAGTATACTTGGAGTGGAATTCGCCAGCTGACGAACAGGAGAATGATACATGGACAAATCTATGCAGAACACCACTTTGTGTTACATCGAAAACCGTTCCCGCTACCTTATGCTGCACCGAACCAAAAAGCAAAATGATTACAATCATGATAAATGGATTGGCATTGGCGGCAAATTCGAAGAGGGTGAAAGCCCTGAAGATTGTGTTTTGCGTGAAGTCAGGGAAGAAACCGGTTTGGAACTGGAAAAACTTGAGTACAGGGGAATTGTAACGTTTGTCAGCGATAATAATTTTACAGAATTCATGCATGTTTTCTGGAGCGATTGCTTCAGGGGAAATCTGATTGATTGCGATGAAGGGGAACTTGAATGGGTAGAAAAAAGCCGCATGAATGATTTGCCCCATTGGAAAGGCGATGAGATTTTTCTGGATCTTTTAGATAAAAAAGTGCCGTTTTTTTCCCTTAAGCTTGTTTATGAAAATGGAGTTCTGCTAAAAGCTGTGCTGAACGGCAGTGTTTTATCATTTCAATAGGCAATCAAACTTGAAAATTGCAAAATAAAGCGCAAAAGCCCCGAAAAAATCAAAGCCAGGTTTGCGCCTTAAAAACTATGCAAGAGGGGATGTAGGAGTGTCGTCGGCAATATCCCATTCCTGATCGATTTCATCCTCTGTTAGTGCTACAATTCCATTGATTGTGCAAAATACGAAATATGTTGGGCCATGAGCTACTTTTTTGAATGCGCTGATAATCATGGCGGTCTGGCAGTCAGTGCGGTGTTTTAGTATTTTACCCACAAATTTTTCGTCTTCCGAAAATTTTGGATATGTTTTTTGTGGTTCCTTTTCTTTTTTAAAAAATGCCATTTTGTTCTCCTGAAAAAGTGCGAAATTTTTTTTCGTTTAGATTCTAATTATACTCAAGGTAAGGAAAAATCGCAAAGAATCTTGTATAATGTAGAAAAATAAAAAATCGGCTTTTTGAGGTTTTGATGATTAAGGTATTGTATGCGGGAAGCCCTGATGCGGCTGCGAAAACTTTTGAAATTTTGAATGAAAAAGCCATGGAAAATGGCTTTGAGATTGCAGGCGTGCTCACAAATCCGCCTTCAGCAAAAGGGCGTCATAAAGAACTTGTGCCTACTGCCGTGGGCCTTGCTGCAAGAAAGGCTGGGATTCCGGTTCTTGAGCCGGAAAAACTTGATGGTTCAGCCAGGGATGCGGTAGCTGCACTGCAGCCGGATATGCTTGTATGTTTTGCCTATGGTCATATTTTTGGGCCAAAATTTATGGAGCTTTTCAGGTTTGGCGGAATAAATCTGCATCCGTCGGCTTTGCCCCAGTTCAGGGGATGTACGCCAGTTAATGCAGCTATTCTTGAAGGACTGGAAAAAACTGCATTCAGCGTTCAGAAGGTAAGCGCAAAAATGGATGAAGGTAACATTTTGGCTCAAGTAGAAGTTTGCCTGGACGGAACAGAAAATGCTGCAGGTCTTTTGAATGATGCAGCGGAAAAGGGCGCTGATTTGATATGCGGTATTTTGAATGATACTTCTAAAAATAATGCTGTAGCTGAAGGCTGTGTTCAATCTGGAGAAGCAAGCTATACTGGCATGATTACTAAGGAAATGGCAAGAATCGATTGGAACTGTTCAGCAAAGGAAATCGACTGCATGATTCGTGGTTATGCTGGTGATCCTGGCGCATGGACAACAGAAGGTCTTGGCGCTGGTAATGCCGCTGCTGGAGCGAATAATGCAGGTTCTGGCGCTTCTTCCGGCGCCGTTTTGAAAATCCTTTGCGGTTATGGCTGCAACGAAACTGGTGAGGCCATTTTTAAGGCTAACGAAAATATTTATAACGGCGCCGGCAACGCCCTGGCCGCTCTTTCGGCATTTTCCGGGGCAGTTCCAGGAACTGTATGTCATTTTGAAAAGTCCCGGGGGATTTTTGTAAAATGCGGCCAGGGCTTTGTGTGCATCACAGAACTTCAGCGGCAAGGCAAAAATGCAATGAAGTACAAGGATTTTATGAATGGTGCCAGAAATTTTGTGGGGAGTGTGCTTTCGTAGATTATTTGCGAAATAGAGGTGCATTTTTGCCATAAAATCCCTGGGTTTGGGAACTGCGTTACCGGGCGTAAAGGCGCGCTTTGCGCGTTCCGGAGCGTAGCGGAGGAATGGAGCTGCGTAAGACAGCGGAACCTTGAAGCACGGGACGGCAGCAGGCTTTGCCTGGTGCCGGAACGCCCTGATGGAATTTAATGGTGTGAAAGGTTTTTGCAAATTGATAAACATTGTGGAAAATGGTATTCTATCGTTATGAATAAGAAAGTTCAGAGTATTGTTGATAAAATTAAAAAAGTTCGTTTTTCTCGTGGTGATGTTCACGATTATTTTGAAAAGATGCAGGGAAGCGGTAAAACATTAGGTATTACTGTTGTAGCTGCTTTTCTGGTAATGATTTTTGTTTGTGCAGTTGTTTTCTTTTTGAATGTAAAAGGTCCTGAGCAGGTAATGGTACCTCAGGTTTGCGGAAAAAAACTTGCAAATGCAATTATTGAAATGGGTGAAAAGGAGCTTTATCCAACTCTTGCTACAAGGGATGTAACTGATCCTGCTTTGGATGGTATTATTCTTGAACAAAGTCCAAAGTACGGTTCCATCGTAAACGGTTATAGCCGGGTTTCTCTGGTTGTTGGACGTATTTCTGGGCCTGATCAGATTGACGATTATGTTGGAAAAAATATTGATGATGTAAGAAATGAATTTTATGCTCGTTTTGCAAAGCATGCCATTGCTCCAATTACTGTTGGGCAGCCTTCGTATAAAGTGAGCGATAAGCCTTTTGGTACAATTCTTGAGCAGTATCCAAAGCCTGGTACTTTGATTTCTGAATCTGTGGAACTTAATCTGATTGTAAGCAAAGGACCTGAAGGGGATTCTGTTCATCCTGTAAACTTTGTTGGAAAATCTGTTGATTACATGCTGGGCATGCTGGATAAGTGCCTTGTTGTTTATGACTTTACCGGTCATATTGCAACTGATAAGGAAAAGCCTGGTACTGGTGTTTCTCAGACTAAGTTTGAAGAATGGTTTGTTCCAGCTTATACCAGAGTTAAGGTTGATGTGGCTTTACCAAGTTCAAATATTAAAAATGGAAAGGAAACTGACAACAGAAGATATGGTATTTTTGAAGCGAATCTTGCCCGATTCCCGGCTCCGCAGCCAATGGTTTTTGAAGCCGAAACTGACGGCACCAGAACTGTGCTTGCAAGATTCAGCCATACAGGTCGCAGTGTAACTATTCCTTATGCTGTGCCAAAGGATACAATTCTTACACTTTATGTTGCAGGTAAGCCTGTTCGTTCTGAAACTATAAACTGATTTTTGCTGACGCCCCGTAAGTTGTGGCACTTGCGGGGCTTTTTTTACTTTGGAGGAAATATGGCCGGCCCATTGATTTGTCTTACGCTTACTGGAAAAACTTTGAAAGAGGATGTTGAGCTGGTAAAAAAATACGCTTACTGCATCGATGTTGTTGAGTTGCGTGTGGATCATTTGAATGAAGATGAGCAGCTTGAGGTGCGAAAATTTCCTTCGATGATTAACGTTCCGTGTATTCTTACTATCCGCAGGGTTAATGATGGTGGACTTTTCAATTCCAGCGAATATTCCAGAACTGCGCTTTTTGCAAGAGCTTTGGCTTTTGCGGATCCAAATCCGGATAAAAACTTTGCGTATGTAGATTTTGAAGATGATTTTTGTATTCCAAGTCTTCAGGATGCAGCTCTTGCTTTTGGTGTAAAAATCATTCGTAGTTATCATTGCTTTGATGGACCTGTTCAGGGATTCAGGGAAAGATTCATACAGATGAAGAAATCCAACTATGAAATCCCAAAGATTGCATTCATGCCAAAGACTTTGAGCGATGTTACTAATCTTTTTCGCGAATGTGAATGCATCAAGGATATGGATTTTATTGTATGTGCTATGGGTGATCTGGGTGTTCCTTCAAGAATACTTTCCTATAAGCTGAATTCATATTTGACTTATGTGTCGCCAAAGGAATGTCTTGGCAATATGGGAGGAATAGGTCATATAGATCCGCTTACCCTGACGGATTTGTATAACTTTAAGAATCTTTCCGATACGACTAAAATTTGTGCGGTAACAGGTTTTCCGCTTAAGGTCACCTCAAGTCCCCTGATTCATAATGCCGGATATCGTGCAAACAATATGAACAGGGTTTTCATTCCGCTGTGTTCTACTTCAATGGCTGAGTCCATTGAATTTGCCCAGCAGGTTGGAATTGAAGGAATGGCTGTTACTGTTCCATTCAAGGCTGATGTGATGGGGCTTTTGGATGGAATCGATGAAGAAGTGGCTGAAATAGGTGCCTGCAATACGGTTGTAAAATGCGAAGAAGGCTGGTATGGCCATAATACGGATGCTTCGGGTTTTATGCGCGCTTTAAGCGAATTCATTGGCGATAAAAAACTTCGCCACAGGAAGGTCGCTATTATTGGTGCAGGCGGGGCAAGTCATGCTGTTGCTTATGCCATTAAGGAAATGGGCGGTAAAGCTTGTATCTTTAATCGCACTGTTTCGACGGCAAAGGCTTTGGCAGAAAAGTTTGGATTTGACTATGCTCCTCTTGGCGAAGAGTCTGTTTCCAAGTTGGACAAATATGCTGACATTATTATTCAGACGACAAAGGTTGGTATGAATAGCGAGGAAAAGTCGTCAAAGGAAAACAATCCAATCTGGTTCTATCATTTTAAGGGAACAGAATATCTTATGGATATAGTATATGATCCGGAAATTACACCGGTTATGGCTATGGCGAAGCTTGCTGGTTGTAAGGTTTGCAACGGTTTTCCGATGTTGAAATATCAAGGTTATAGACAATTCAAATACTTTACAGGAGTAGACTATGAAGGAACTGACTCAGAGTGAGCAGAAGGTGCTTGCTGCAAGATCAGCTGTAGAAACCCTTGTTTCAAAGGGGCTGATTTTTAGTGGCATGAAGATTGGACTTGGAACTGGTTCTACAGCTTTGCCGGCAGTAAAGCGTCTTAGCGAATATATTGCTGACGGCACGTTGAAAGATGTGAAGGCTGTTCCAACAAGTTTTCAGACAGAAAATGCTTGTATTGATTGGGGTATTCCTGTTTTTTCTTTTAATTTTGCTTCATCAAAATAAACACGTACCGTTTTTTCGATCTTTGTTATTTTATTTGCATTGTCATATGTATATTCAATATCAATGCGCACACTCTCATCATGTGTTATAGTTGAACACACAATCGATTCTTGTTTTGTATTTATAGAGCATGCACTTAATAGTAAACATAAAAATATCTTCTTCATACGCCACATCCTTTTTTATTATAGCATATAAAAAAGCGGTCATAA
>ERZ808052.33-NODE-33-length-15224-cov-3.617350_pt1 | contig 15224 bp, 14 predicted proteins | sample MGYA00380200_ERZ808052 | MGnify/ENA primary metagenome ERZ808052 (study PRJEB31490, sample SAMN06133366) | cow dung metagenome | isolation source: H10 | host: cow | place: China: Chengdu | collected 2015-05 ...
AGCGACAAGAAAAAGGCTCTGCAGACTGCGATTGCGCAAATCGAAAAAAACTACGGTAAGGGTACTGTCATGCGTCTGGGTGACCGTCCTGAAATGAATGTGGAAGCCATTCCCACCGGCTCCCTGGCCCTGGATGCGGCCCTGGGCATCGGCGGTGTTCCCAAGGGAAGAATCATTGAAATTTACGGAAAAGAGGGGCAACAAGGTTTAGTAAAATATTTTGAATCTATGCGAATAACTAATGAATCTTTATTTAGTGCATTGTTTGCCTATGCAGATGATATTGTATTGAATATCCGTGAAAGAATGGTGAGAGATGAGTTAGACCTTCCAAAGGGAAAAGCAACTAATTTAACAATGGATAAAGTGGCAAGGATAATAAATACAGCAGACCAACAAGAGAGTAGAAAGCAATTTTTGCAACAAGCAGAAAAAGCAGCAACCGTGACGGCTCCTGTGGAAATCGCATATACCCAAATGCAGGTGGATAACGAACCTGCGGTGTATGTATTTAACGGCGAAGATGGATTTGTATTGGTGTCGGCAGAGGACGATGCACGCGCGATATTGGGATATTCTGACCATAGTCGTTTTGATGCGACAGACATGCCCGCGAATATGCAATTTTGGTTGCAAAAAAAGAGCAAAAAAAAAATTAATTTTTTGCACTTTAGGCAGCAAAAAAAACATTGTATACATGCTGATTTTATGGTATTTTTTATACAATCATTCAGCAGCGTGGCTGCCTGATGGTTCTCTGGAGAGTTTTGCCGGAATGTAAAGATGCATGGCAAACGCCGAAGGGTTAAGGCTATTCAAGCCGATATCTCAGGCAAAGTGGACAGGGCTAAAAAGTCTTTTTCAACTCTTTGGAGAGTGGATTTTTGCAATGATGCATTTTGTGTTCTGCAAAGTCTGCTCTTATTTTTTTTAACCTAGAGGATAGTATGAAAAAAATCTCTGGATTAATTTTTTCGTTGGCACTTTTGTTCGCAGCAAGTGCCATGGCTCCTGCACAGGAATCGCAGGAAGCAGTTCTGGTACCAGCAGCAACATCAGAAGCTGCTGCAACAGATCAAGCAGAAGCTCAGCCTGTTTCAGAAGAAACTGCTGCAGCTCCAGCCGCAGCTCAGGAAGAAGTCAGCGCATTTGACAAATTCCTTGCGGAAGTAGATGACGTTGTATGGGGTATCCCAACAATAATCCTTATCCTGGCAACAGGCTTGCTTCTTACTGTTCGTCTTCGTGGCGTTCAGTTCACAAAGCTTAGCCTTGGCTTCAAGACTTTGTTCAGCAACAAGTCAACCGGCAAAGGTGAAGTAACACCGTTCCAGGCTCTGTGTACTGCACTTTCCGCAACTATCGGTACAGGTAACATCGTCGGAGTTGCAACAGCCATAGCAGCTGGTGGACCTGGCGCGCTTTTCTGGATGTGGATTGCAGCCCTTCTTGGTACAGCCACAAAATATACAGAATGTATGCTTGCCGTAAAATATCGTACCCATGCATCAGACGGTCACGTTCTTGGCGGTCCATTCTATACAATTGAAACAGGACTTAAGGAAAGAACAGGCAAGAATTTCAAGTGGCTTGCAGTACTCTTTGCAGTGTTTGGTGTACTCGCAGGTCTTCTTGGTATCGGAACAATGACACAGATTAACGGTATTACATCTGCCGTAAACAATGCAATGGATCCAAATGCAGCTCATATCGCTTTAAATGTATTCGGAAAGGATTACACTTATGCCACAGTAATCGCAGGTCTTATTGTAACAATTGCAGTAGCTTTGGTATTGATTGGTGGTCTTAAGCGCATTGCCCGCGTAGCAGAAAAAGTTGTTCCAACAATGGCAGTCGTATATATTTTCCTTGGCGTATCTGTTCTTATCATGAACGCCACAGAAATTCCTCAGGCATTCGTGGCAATCTTTAAAAGCGCATTCGGATGGAATGCAGTAGCCGGTGGTGCAACAGGTTGGGTATTCAAGCAGGTAACAGATTCAATGCAGAAAGGTATTGCCCGCGGTATCTTCTCTAACGAAGCAGGTCTTGGTTCCGCACCAATCGCAGCTTCTGCAGCACAGGTAGAAGAGCCAGTACAGCAGGGAATCGTATCAATGCTTGGAACATTCATCGACACAATCATCATCTGTACAATGACAGGCCTTGCAATCGTAATCGCATTCTATACAGGATCAAATGCTCCTGGAGCCGGTGACCTTAAGGGGGTTGCTCTTACATCAGCAGCATTCAGTCAGGTTTTGGGCGGTGACGGACAGTCTGTTCAGTTCCTTCTTATGATCTGTCTTATTTTCTTTGCTTTCACAACAATTCTTGGATGGGACTACTATTCAGAAAAATGTCTTGAATATTTGACAAACGGAAAAATGGGAATGGTAAAAGTATTCCGCTGGATCTATATTCTTGCCGTATTCATTGGACCATATTTCACAGTAAATGCAGTATTCACAATTGCCGACATCACAAACGGTTTGATGGCAATTCCAAACTGTATTTCGCTGATACTTTTGAGTGGCGTAGCAGCTCGCTCAACAAAAGACTATTTCAATAGATTTCCATCTGTAAAAGAATAATTTAAAGAATAGTTACTGCATCTTTGATTGACCGGGCGCAAACGGGTGAATGAAACAGGTGTTTCATGGCCCGTTCCACTCGGTCTTTTTTTTTCAAAAAAGACTGGCTTCGCCACCATTCCACCCCTGCGCAGGTGTCCTTACCGCGCAAACCGCGCCCTAGTTTTTTTCCCAAGTTTTTAGCATAATTCGCTTTATGGAAACAAAAATCACAACAATAAATACAGGCCCATTTGGGGTTAATACATATATCGTTTCACTTTGGGAAAATCATGTGCTGGTAGTAGACAGTGCAGCCTGTTCACTTACCTGCGATGAAAATAAAGTCATTTCCCATCTGAAAAACCGTTCGTTGAAGCCGGTGATGTTTTTGCATACACACGGACATTTCGATCATGTAATGGGAAGCGCAGTCTTAAAAAAAGCGTGGCCAAATGTGCCTTTGTGTGTTCATAAAGAAGACGAAGGGATGTGCGGCGTAAATGCAGCCCAAGTACAGGGATCTTCGCTTGCAGCCATGGGATTGAAAGAAATCGCAAAAGGCCTTGAAGGACTTACTCCTGCGGATATTCTATTTGAAGGTGGAGAAACTTTGCTTTCTGCAATGGAAGCAAAGGGCCTTTTGCAGGATGCTGAGCCAGAGCTTAAAGCCAGCCTGGTACAATGGAAAGTTCTCCACACTCCGGGGCACACAAAAGGATGCGTGTGCTTTTATAATGAAAGCGAAAAGATTTTGCTTAGCGGCGATACGGTTTTTTATCATTCCTGGGGACGAACTGATCTGGACGGCGGCGATGAAGGGCAGATGATGAAAAGCCTTGTGTACATAAAAAATAATGTAGTGCCAGATGCGAAAGTCTATCCCGGTCACGATTACAACGGTTTCATGCTTGCAGAAGGCTTGTAGTTTTGTTTTACGTGAAGTTCGAGACCGGCAGCGGATTTTTACATAAAGACAGGAGCTGGAAAGTATGGCGTAGTTTCCATCCCGTTTGCCCCATATGCGATTTTATAGAAAATGGTATTTGTCCATCTTTTTGTCACTTCAAGAATCGCAAAGCCTGCTGATGACTGGCTTCTAGGCAATCTTATGCTGCCCGGATTCATTATGTACACATTTCGTTGCTGTTCGAATGGTACATGGGTGTGGCCGTAAAGGACAATGCGGGCTTTTCTGGATATAGTTTCATTTTCCAGCAGCTCAAGATTATAGTATACGCTGTATAAATGGCCGTGGGTCACAAAAATTTCTTTGCCACATGCATTAAAAACAAGTTCTGGTGGTACTGTAAATCGCTTTGATTCTCCGCCTGTTTCCAGTGAAATGGAGCATGTGTCGTTGTTTCCCTGAACATAGGCGATTACTGGAGGCAGCTTTTTTGCAAAGCTTTTGTTTTCCTCTGAAAGTTGAATGCAATGGAAGAGATCACCGATTCCGTCTCCGCAAAATATTATACCGTCGCAGCTTTTTGCAAAGCTTTCAATAAGCTCTTGCATAAGAAATGGTGCGCCGTGACTGTCTGAAATCACAAGGAATTTTGCGCTTTCCATTTGAGAAAGCTTTTTGATGTCTTCTTCCGATGAAAGAAGTCCGCTTTTGATCTGCTGTAGAGTGTTCATCGAAAGTTATTCTATCACAAAATGGTTGATTGAAATAAGGTTTGTGTCAGGATCTTGATAGCGGGAAACTTTCATCCCCGAAGCCAGTTCCTTTGCCACGGTATAGAGTTTGGAATCTTTCAGGATTGGAGTTTTGCTTGCAATTTCCAGACTTATGGCTTTTTTTATGATTTCTGGAACTGCGTTTGAAAAAACTTCGTTGTGGTCATCAGAAAGAATTCCAGTCATGTGAGCTTTTTGAACCCTGTCCAGAACGATGTCTGCGCAGTTTTCCATTCCGGTAACATCATCATCTTGTGGAAAAAGGGAAATTACAGGGAAGAAAGTATCTTTTTCGTGAAGGTCTTGAATTCTGGAAATTGCAGTATGGCTGTTTTCCGGGGCACCAAGTAAAAGAATTCCGCAAATTTTCTGGTCATCCAGTTTTTCCGCAAGTTTAGTGATGTAGGCCTTATTGCCATACATGAAGTCATCTGGATAGACAAGGGGTAAAATCATTCCGTCGTCCTGAGCCAGACCGAATTCTTTGCTAAGTGTTTCATTCATTTTATTTACGAAATCTGCATCGTTGAAGCCGTATCCGTACAATACGCAAATTCGGCAGTCGGAGTAATGCCATTTCTGACTTGGGTCATCCAATTGCGAAAGTGAATTATCAGCGTCATAAAGTTCAACCTTTCCACCTTCAAGAATGCGTACTTCTTTCTTTTTGTCTTTGCTGCAGGAAAAAACAAGAAGCGATGCAGCAATCAATGCAATTATTCGTATTTTCTTCATTTGGAATTATAGTGTCCAGGCTTCATCTACCTGCTGGCAGAAATCCTTCTTTTCTTTGTCGCTTATGAAAAGGGCATTGAAACCGTTTTTAATCAGGGTTTTGATTTCGTCCATAGAAAAATTGCATTCGCTGTAGAGCTTCCAGTATTCTTCCATCAATGTTGTCTTGAAGAACACCGGATCATCAGTATTTACGGTTACAAAAACACCTTTGTCATAGAAACTGCGGATTGGGTGATCCTTTACTTCCTTTACAATCTTTTTTGTGAATACGTTGCTTGTTACGCAAACTTCAAGGGGAATCTTAGTCTTTGAAAGCTCTTCCACAAGTTTTTCGTCCTGAATGGAAGTGATTCCGTGTCCAATTCTCTGTGCATGAAGAAAATTAATTGCATCCCAGACAGATTCTGGACCAACGTCTTCTCCTGCGTGGGCAACAGCCTTGTATCCGTCTTTGAGCGCCATTTCGAAAACGGCTTCAAAGTCTTTGCAAGGTCCTTTCTGTTCAGCCCCACCAAGACCAATGCCTATAATATCATCGCAAGGGTATTCCTTAAGAAGGTTATAGTTTTTTATGGCGTTTTCGCAACCGAAGGTTCTTGAAACATCAAGCAGAAGTTTGATGATGATGCCAGTTTCTTTTTTAATCTGTGCAATCTTCTTTGAGAAAACGGCTACCATTTCCGAATATTTGAAACCCTTTTTCAAGAATGCAGAAGGAGCAAAGAAAGCTTCGCAATAGCGGATATTGTTTGCTACAAGGTAGTCGCAAAAATCATCAAAGATATAATTGAAGTCATCTACCGAAATAAGAAGATCCTGTACTTTTAGAAAGGCTTGAATGAATCCGTTCAAATCTTCGTAAGAGAAAAGATTGTCTGCGTCCTGGTCGCTCATTGGCTTTCCAAAACGTTTTTCATAAAGAGCCTTGATGGTGTTCAATGTAGGAACTGCTTCAATATGGATGTGCAGTTCTGCCTTTGGTATTTTTGCAAGATATTTATAAAATTCTTCCTGGTTCACGAAAACTCCATTGAAGGACAAAATTACAGTCCTTCATGTTATACTATCGGCAGATTTTGTTAAATCTTTAAAAGTTTTCCCAGTTTATCAACAAGGTCTGCAAATTCATTCAAAGCAGCCTGTACCGGTTCTGAACTTTCCATGTCTACACCGGCAATGCGCAGTGATTCGATTGGATAGCGGGAGCCGCCAGACTTGAGGAACTTGAAGTAGTCATCCCGTTCTTTTTCACCGCCATTTGTTACCCGGTTCGCAAGTGCCATGGAAGCCGAAATGCCGGTTGCATATTTGTAAACGTAGAAAGCGTTGTAGAAATGAGGAATTCTGAAAGCTTCAAGGGCGCTGTTTTCTTCAAAATGCATTTCCGGCCCAAAGTAAAGCTTGAGAAGATCCCCGTAAATTTGCTTAAGGTTTTCAGCGGTGATAGGTATTCCGCTTTCAACCATTTCATGAGTTTTAAGTTCATATTCTGCAAACATTGTCTGGCGGTAAAGTGTTGCCAGAATGTTGTCGATGTGGTCTGCAAGAAGATATCGCTTCATTTCTTCGGATTCAGCGGTTTTGTAAAGATATTTGAATATCAGCTCTTCGTTGAATGTGGAAGCAACTTCTGCTTCAAAAATCGTGTAGTTGTAATGCATGAACGGATTGTTGTGAACAGAATACCAGGAATGCATTGAATGACCGCCTTCATGGGCCATTGTGTATACGTCCCTGATAAGATTTGGCTTGTAGTTTAAAAGAATGTATGGATCGCCCTTATATGTTCCGCTGGAAAATGCACCGCTTCTTTTTCCTTTGTTTTCATAACGGTCAGCCCAGCCGTTAAGAAGTCCTGAGCACAGGCGGTCAGTGTATTCTTTGCCTAATGGGGCCAGAGCCTTGCGGCATATTTCAACGGATTCTTCATATGGAATATTTACTTCCACAGATTTTACCAGTGGAACATAAACATCGTAATGGCGAAGTTCATCCAGTCCCATTGCTTTTCTGCGGATTTCGTAATATTTGTGGAGGGCTGGCAGGTTTTTGTGTACGGTTTCAATAAGATTTCTGTAAACCTTTTCTGGCATCTTGTTTCCATAGAGGGCGCTTTCAAGACTTGATTTGTAGCCTCTGGCCTTTGCATTAAAAATGTCCTGATTTACAGAACCTGCGTAAAGCGCGGCGATGGTGTTTTCGTATTGCTGGAATTTTCCGTAATATTTTTTATAGGTAGCCTGGCGGACGTTTCTGTCCTGGTTGTGCAAAAGCATGACATAAGTGCTTTCTGTAAGCTGTTCTTCTCCGTCTTTTGTCTGTATGGTTCCGAACTCACCGTTCATGTCTACGTTGGTAAGAAGGCTGTAGGCATTGTCGGCGGTTTGTGCGGCTTGTCCGTTCAGTGAAAGAATACGTTCTTCCTTTTCGCTGAGGGTATAGGGTTTGAAGTGAAGGGATTTTTGCAGGTAGATTTTGTAATCGGCAAAATCTTTTTCTTCAATCCATGCGTTGATCTTTTCATCTGGAATTGAAAGCAGTTCAGGATCAAAAAAACTTACAGCGGTAGAAAATTCCGTATAAGCCATGGCGGCTCTGCCTTCGTGATCTTTTCCAACACTGTCGCTTTCGTCTGAGGTATGCTGCAGACTTGCGTAGTTGTATACGGTTTCAAGAATAAGTTCAGCTTCTTCCAGGACCTTAAGTGCAGAAAGAAGATTTTCTGCAGATTCCGAAAGCCTGCCTTTGAAGCTGAGAATTTTTTGAGTCAGGGTTGGGATTTTTTTCAGGTCATCTTCCCATTCCTGATCGTTGTTATAAAGTGAAGAGAGATTCCATTTATCGGATGATGGAATGTCTTTGCGTTCTGGAATTGTATTGTTTTTCATACTGATTATTATGGAGAAAAATAATGAAAACGGCAATTATTCTGCGGGATCAAGTTTTCACATTCTCATCTTTTCAATTGAAAAATCCCTTTGCCTTTAGTATATTTAATGTATCTTATTTTAGGTGGAATTGATGAACAAAATTTATTCTTCTCCAGTTTGTGAAAATGAAGAAAAAAAGGCTCCGGAAGCCCCTGATCCGTTGATGGAAAAATTCTTGAAGACTAGACAGATTCTTCTTTCAGGTGAAATCAACAAGGATCTGGCAGATAAGATTGTGCGTCAGCTTTTGTTGCTTGAAGCAGATGATTCAGAAAAGACAATCTACATGTACATTGACTCACCAGGTGGTGATGTGGATGCCGGTTTTGCAATTTTTGATATGATTCGCTTTATTAAAGCTCCAGTTGTATTGATAGGAATGGGACTTATTGCAAGCGCAGCAGCTCTTATTCTGCTTTCTGTTGAAAAGGAAAACCGTGTTGCATTGCCAAATAGTCGCTATCTTATCCATCAGCCATTGAGTGGAATGAAAGGTGTCGCAACAGATATCGAAATACATGCAAAGGAAATGGCAAATACAAAATCTGTAATCAATAAGATTATTTCCGAAGCTACAGGAAAAAGCCTTGCACAGGTAGAAAAAGATACAGACCGGGACTACTGGCTTGGTGCTAATGAAGCATGTGAATATGGTCTTGTAAGTCGAATTGTTTCAAAACGTTCGGATTTGGAAAAATAGTATGATTTTTCAGCTTACCGCAGATCTGGAGGATAAGATTCTCCATGCATTGGAAGATCAGGGACAGGAGTTTCTGGTGGAATCAGAATCCTCCAGTCTTGTTCCAGCTTGTTCTGTTGTGGCTGATGAAGATAATTATTATAGTTTACCTAGATGGGATTCTTCCGATGGTTTTTCTTTGCGCGAAAATTTTGTGAATGAACTTAATTCGCCTTTTGCGCAGAAAGAATTAAGGAAGGTTATGCATTCTGGAAGGGGGGTCTTTAAAGGTTTTAAAAATGTACTGAAAGATTATCCGTTGGTCGAAAAAGCCTGGCATAGATACAAAAATTTGCATATGCGGGAGTATATCGGCGACTGGTATAATCAGCTGCGGGAAATATGGGGACTTGAACGTCTGGAAACTGAAATCGAGAATTTAGATAATCTTATTGACGGCGATTTTGTTTTTCAGAATTTTGATTCTAAAAAAGGTTCAGCGATCCTTCATGAGTTTTTGGATGCAGCAACACAGGATTTTGAGTTAATTCCGGATGAAAAAATGCAGAAGGTTCTGAAAGAAATGATTTCAAACCAATTTATGGAAGGTTGTTCCGGCGATAATGTTGTTGAACAGCCTGGAATCTTGTGCCGAACTTTATCAGAAGAATTTGCCGGAATTATCACGTCAAAACCTATATCCGGGGCAAATGATGAATGTATGCTGATAACCAGCTTGTTCGTGGCTCCGCAATACAGAGGTCTTGGTATTGGAACCAGACTTTTGCAACAACATCTTACAGCTTTAAAGAAGCTTGGAAAAAACAGGATTCTGCTGACATATTCAATGATACCGGAAGTTCTGGAACCTTTTTTGTTGAGTTCGGGTTTTAGAAAAATAGGTTCCGGTTTCTTTTCAGAGATCCAGTAATGCACAGTTGTCTGTAGTGGAAACGCTGTGTTTGCGTTCTTTTTAGAAACGCCCCGCTTTTATGCGGAATTCACAATTTTTTTGGAGTAATTTTATGTACAATCGCGATTCAGAAATCGACATGGAAAACGTAGCAGCATTTTTGAAGGATGCTTACGACAAGGTGTTGAATCAGGAAGATCCTGATGTTTTGACAGCCATCAAAAAGACTTTCAAGAAGACTGTTCCTCTTTCTAAGAGAATGTATGTGGCTGCTTATCTTGCAAAGGAAATGCAGAAAGGTTTCCGCGGTAACTTCCGTAGTCGCCGTGATTTTAGAGAGAATAAGAGGAATTTTAATAGCGAACGCCCTGCAAGAGAACGAAGACCTGTTGCTGATGCTGTACGCACAGAAGAAAAAGAAAGAACTCCTCGTCCAAGAGTAGAAATCGATCCATCACAGGCTGCCGTAATTTTCATCAGTATCGGAAAAAACCGTCGTGTTTACCCTCGTGACCTTGTGGGCTTGCTTATCAGCGTAGCTGGAATTGACAGAGACAGAATTGGTGATATTCGCGTTCTTGCAAACTATTCTTTCGTTCAGCTTTTTGCAGAAGATGCAGAAAAAGCAATCAATGTAATTAATGGATATGATTATCGTGGCAGAAAGCTTGCTGTAAGCTATTCTCGTCAGAAGGATGAAGCTGGTAATGATGGTTTAGCAGGTTCATTCGAAGATGATCAGAGTGCAGAAGATGCAGCAGCTTACGCAGCAGCTACAAAAGCTTCTGGCAATGAAGCATTTGGCGCACCTCATGTTGAACCAACAGAAGCTCCTGCTGAAGACAACGGCGACATGCTTGTTTAATCAGTTCGTTAAATAGAGAAAGGGGACTGCAACCATTACTTACTGGGACAGTCCCTTTTTTATGCAGAAAAATATGTGTCAGATTCTTTCGTAAGTAAGAAATGAAAACGCCGGCGTGCTTTCCGGATGCTTTTCTTCCTGTGTCAGTTTCCATTGTCTTGCATCTATTTGGGGAAAATGCCTGTCGCCAAAGCATTCCATTTCTACTTCTGTAAGATAAATTCGTTTTGCAATCTGCATGGCTTGTGAAAAAACTGTTTCGCCGCCTATGACAAAGCATTTACCGCCACCTGCTGTGCGACCGATTTCTACGGCCCACTCAAAACTATCTGCATATACAAGGTTTTCCATGCTCTGTTCTACAAGGTGGCTATCATGGGATATGACAATGTTCAATCGACCTGGAAGAACTTTTCCAATGCTCAGAAAAGTTTTTCTTCCCATAATTACTGGGTGACCCATTGTTATCTTTTTGAAATGTTCCAGGTCTTGTGGCAAATTCCACGGGAGTTTTTCTTTGTTTCCAATGACCCTGCCGTTTTTTGTACAGGCACAGATGATGGTAACGTTGCGTTCCATAAATTATATGTTTACTTCAACAAGGTTTCCAACAGGCACTTTCTGTGCGTAAACACTCTTGATGTTTCTGTATGGATTTGTGAAATTCTGTATTTGATTTCTGATTTGAACAAGATGAGTCTTAAGAAGTTCTTTGTTCTTCTGGTTCTGTTCCAGAACTTCGTTCTGGAGTCTGGAAAGATCAGCCTGGATTTTTTCAACAGATTCGTTTTCTTCTGTGGAATTTTTTGAACTTACGGCTTTATATATTTCAGACATTGGAACGATTACCTTCTGAAGGTTTGCGATTCCAGATGCAACTTCCTGGCCCAGTTCAGTGTGAATGGCCAAAGCTTTTGTGTCTTCGCTATCGATTGAATCCTGCTGCTTTTCAAGGATGTTCAGGTATTCCTGAAACTTCTTTTTCTGCTGCTCAAGAAGTGATCGGAATCTTTTTAGGATTGCAACTCGTTCTTCAAGTTCGTGCTGTGAAATCTCTGCCATGGGATTTATCTCCTTCTTTTTTAGCCTGTAATGTTCAGTGAAGAATGCATGACTGCAGCAGGAGCGTTTGCTGTGCTGTTGGATGCTGTTCTCCAAGCTGAAAGAAGTTCTGACATCATGTTTTCAACAAAAGTGACTTTATCTTTGTTATGGTTGATTGATGCATCTGTGAGTTCTCTGTTGAAATACAGATAAAGAGACATAAGATTTTTAGCAATGTCTCCGCCTTTTTCCATATCAAGAGAGACCTGAAGTTCTGAAATAATTGCCTGTGTTTTCTGGATAAGATTTGAGAATTTTTCGATATTTGACGCTTTGATCTTTCCGTCAAAATCTATGAGAGTGCTGGCACTCTTAAGGTTTTTTACTGCAGCTTCATAAAGCAGAACGATAAGACGACCTTGGCTTGCTGTTTTAATGTTTGTGCTCTGATAAGCATTGTATGCCTGATTGTAACCCATATTGCACCTCCCGGGGATAATCATAGTTATACACTCTGAATATCGGAGTGCCATTAAAAAACTTTACAAAAAAAACAAATTTTATCGACAATTTTTTCAAATATTCGTATATTTAAACTGAGGTTATTATGAACGAAAAGAATGACAAATCTCCAAAGAATGAAAGAGATCCTAATGATCCTTACAACTTCTTTAAATTTGCCGGTCCTGAAGAAAACAAAAATGATGATGACAAAAAGAAGAAGAAAAAAAAGCGGCATTTTCCGCTTTTTGGTGTTTTAATAATTATATTTCTTCTGATTTTGCTTTTTGATAAGGTTATTCTCAATAAAAGTGAACCGCTTATCAACTATTCTGATTTTATGGCAAAAGTTGAAAGCGGTGAAATCAATGCTGTTGAAATCGATGAACAGTATCTGATTGGTTATCAAAGCAAAAATGCTTTGGATGAAGATAAGTCTGCTGGCATCTTCAATACAGGCAAAAAAACTAAGTCATATAAAACAGTTGGTGTGGTTACAGACAAACTTTTAAATACTTTTGATGAAAAAGGGGTAACCTATAAATTTGAAGCAAAATCAAACAATTATTTCCTTCAGATTCTTCTGAATGTGATTATTCCGTTTGGAATCATATTCATCATATATTTCCTGGTTTTCAGAAAGATGAATGGTGGTGCCGGCGGAATGGGAAGTATTTTTGGCGTTGGAAATTCCAGAGCAAAATCTGTAGAGGAAGGCAAGGTAAAAACTCGTTTTTCAGATGTAGCTGGTGTTGATGAAGCCAAGGAAGAACTTGTTGAAGTAGTTGACTTTTTGAAACAGCCAAAAAAATATACTGACATCGGTGGTAAGATTCCAAAAGGCGTTTTGCTAGTTGGACCTCCAGGAACTGGTAAGACTTTGCTTGCCCGCGCCGTTGCTGGTGAAGCAGGCGTTCCGTTCTTTAGAATCAGTGGTTCAGATTTTGTAGAAATGTTTGTTGGTGTGGGTGCAAGCCGCGTTAGAGATCTTTTTAAGCAGGCTCGTGAAAAGGCTCCATGTATCATCTTTATTGACGAACTTGATGCCATTGGTAAAAGCCGTGTAAATAATCTTGGTGGCAACGATGAACGGGAACAGACTTTGAATCAGCTTTTGGTTGAAATGGATGGTTTTGACAATGAAAAGGGATTAATTATTCTTGGAGCAACAAATAGAGCTGATGTTTTGGATCCAGCATTGCTTCGCCCAGGTCGCTTTGACAGGCAGGTAATCGTTGATCGCCCTGATGCAAAGGGTCGTGAAGCCATCCTTAAGATTCATGCAAAGAATGTAAAAGTTGACAAGTCGGTGGATTATACTGCATTGGCTCATACCACTGTGGGTTTTGCAGGTGCGGATTTGGCAAATCTTGTGAATGAAGCTGCTTTGTTTGCGGTTCGACGTGGAAGACAGCTTGTTACAATGGATGATTTCAACGAAGCATTTGAAAAAATTGCATTTGGTATCCAGCGAAAGAGTCACGAAGTAAAGGAAAAGGCTCGTCATCTTACGGCTTACCATGAAACAGGTCATGCGCTTGTTGCAGCCTTCACTCCAGGAAGTGATCCTGTTCACAAGATTACGATTATTCCTCGTGGCCAGGCAGGCGGTTATACCTGGACTCGCCCAGATACAGAAGATTTCATGACAAAATCTCGTCTTATTGGTGAAGTTGATCTTTGTCTTGGTGGAAGAGCGGCCGAAGAAATTGTGTTTGGCGAAATAAGCACAGGTGCTTCAAGCGATATTTCCAGAGCTACATCCATCATCAAGAGCATGATTACAGATTATGGAATGAGCGAAAAGTTCAAGAATGTAACTCTTGGAAAAACAGGCCGCGGTTATGGTGGACCTACAGAACCTGAGTTGGTTCGGGAATTCTCGGAAGAAACTCAGCGCTATATTGATGAAGAAGTTGCAAGGATGATGGATGAACGTTATCAGCATGTTCTTCAGATTCTTGGCGAACATAAAGCTCTTCTTGATTATGTGGCAAGGCTTCTGCTTAAGCAGGAAAGCATAGAAGGCAAGGAATTTGAAGATATCGTAAAATCCGAAAGCCGTCTTGATATACTTGTTTCAGAAGCCGGCAAAAAAGCGGAAGAGGAGCTTTACATCAATGCTGCCGCAGCTCCAGAACTTTTGGAACAAAGTGAAAAAAAATCACTTGAAGCTCCGTCCCATGATACAGTTCAGGATAATGCGGTGGATGTGGAAGTTTCAGCAGAAGCGACAAATGCAGCTGCAGAATTGCGGACAACTGCTGATGAAATGAAAGAAGATGCTGTTCAACCAGAAAATACTGGTGAAGCTGTTGCTGGTGGACAGGAATCAGAAAAAGGCGAATAATTCTTTTATAATATTACCGATGAAAGGCGGAAAGGCGTTGTTTTACGAACAGGCTTTTCCGCCTTTTTTATTGCAGGCTTTTACTTGACCGTCTATCCTATCTTTAATAAAATAGTAAATTATGAATAAAAGGGTAAAATTTTTGGCAGTCGCTGCTTTCGGTCTTTTTGTTGGTGCCGCAGCGTATTCTCAGGGTGTTATAACCGCTTCTGCATATTTTAAGACGGTTTCTGATTATTATTCCACAATCAATGATTACGAAGTGGATGTAGATATTGTTGTTGGCAAAAAGGAAATGCATGGAAAAGCTTCATTCAAAAAGCCTGATCTTATGCGTATTGACTTTTCAAAGCCAATGGATCAAGTGATAATTTTTAACGGCAACAAGCTTACAGTTTATCTTCCTGATAGTTCCGCAGTTCTTGAGCAGGAGCTTTCTTCTGATTCAAACCGACTTAACACAGCATCGGGACTTTCTCTTTTGAGCAGATATTATGTTGTTTCTTATGAAATCGGCCAGGAACCTGTACCTCTTGATGAAGGCTCTTCTGAACAGGTTATCAAATTGATTTTGACCCGACGTTCGGTGACAGAAGCGTTCAGAACTATCAAACTAGCAATCAGCGCTGATACAAAAACAATAAGAAGGGTTGAAGCTACACCTGCAAAAGGTGGCGACTCATTTGTATTCAATTTTTCAGATTATGTAATAAATGAAAACATTTCAAATCAGCGCTTCATTTATGATCCGCCTTCATCTGCAAACAATTACAACAACTTTTTGTATACGGAGTAAACCAGAATGGACAGCTATGGAGAGATTCTAAAAGAGGCTCGTGAAACCAAGAATCTTGATTTCGATACAGTATCAAGAGAAACTTCAATTAATAGGGCTTTTATTGAAGGCTTGGAAAACGAAGATGATTCTGCGTTTCCTGGCGAACCATA
>ERZ808052.34-NODE-34-length-15132-cov-3.187047_pt1 | contig 15132 bp, 8 predicted proteins | sample MGYA00380200_ERZ808052 | MGnify/ENA primary metagenome ERZ808052 (study PRJEB31490, sample SAMN06133366) | cow dung metagenome | isolation source: H10 | host: cow | place: China: Chengdu | collected 2015-05 ...
CCTCAACGGCGGACGTTGCGAGAATACAGGCACCCTTATGGTCGAGGGAATCAAGCCGCTCAGCAGCGATGTGCTTGACTACAATGAAGTAATGGAAAACTACAAGAAGGTTCTCCATGAAGTTGCAAGAGTCTACAACGAGACAATGAACATCATCCACTACATGCACGACAAGTATGACTATGAAAAGTCACAGATGGCGTTCATCGATACAAATCCGACAATCAACCTCGCTTACGGAGTAGCAGGTCTTTCGATTGCAGCGGACTCTCTTTCAGCAATCAAGTATGCCAAGGTGACAGCTCACCGCAATGCAGAAGGTCTTACTGACGGATTCGAGATCGACGGAGATTTCCCTAAGTTCGGAAACGACGACGATCAGGTGGATACACTTGCACGCGAGCTCGTTCACTTCTTCAGCGAGGAACTCAACAAGCTTCCTGTATACAAGAACGCACAGCCTACCCTCTCTCTCCTTACAATCACATCGAACGTGATGTACGGAAAGAAGACAGGAGCTACTCCTGACGGAAGAGAGAAAGGTGTTGCATTCGCACCAGGTGCAAACCCAATGCACGGACGCGACACCCACGGAGCAATCGCATCACTCTCATCTGTAGCAAAACTCGACTACTACGATTCAAAGGACGGTATTTCAAACACCTTCTCTATCGTACCTAAGTCTCTCGGTCCTACAGAGGAGGACAAGATCGACAACCTCATCACTATGATGGACGGATACTTCACCAAGGGTGCTCATCACCTCAACGTGAACGTCCTTAACAGAGAGATGCTTGAGGACGCAATGGAGCATCCTGAGAAATATCCTCAGCTTACAATCCGTGTTTCAGGTTATGCTGTGAACTTCACAAAGCTCAGCCGTGAGCATCAGCTTGAGGTGATTTCACGTACATTCCACGAAGGTCTCTAATGATAAAGATACATTCTTACGAATCAATGGGAACATACGACGGGCCAGGTTTAAGGCTCGTCGTTTTTCTGCAGGGATGCCCTTTCCGCTGCCTCTATTGTGCAAACCCAGACACTATAGCTTTCGACGGCGGCACTCCGACAGAACCTGACCACATCATAAAGATGGCCATAAACCAGAAGCCATTCTTCGGAAGACGCGGAGGCGTGACCTTTTCCGGAGGAGAGCCTACTGTTCAGGCAAAGGAGCTCATTCCTCTTGTCAAAGGTCTGAAGGAAGAAGGAATCCATGTCTGTATTGACACAAACGGAGGAATATGGAATTCACATGTTGAAGAACTCCTCGGACTTGTTGACCTTGTACTTCTTGATGTGAAGCAGATGAATCCGGAAAGACATGAAAGTCTTACAGGAAGGAGCAACTCACAGACTCTGGAGACAGCAAAGTGGCTTGAAGAGAATTCACGTCCATTCTGGCTCAGATACGTTCTTGTTCCCGGAGTCAGCGACTTTGAGGAAGACATCAGAACCCTTGGAGAGCATTTCAAGGACTACAGGATGCTGCAGAGAGTAGAGATACTTCCCTACCATACTCTCGGAGTCCACAAATACGAGACAATGGGTCAGGAATATATGCTCAAAGGTACTGCGACAAACACGCCGGAGCAATTGGACCGAGCCCTTGCACTCTTCAAGGAATATTTTGACTGCGCAATAATGAATTGACATCAAAAGAGCCTGACCGGGCTCTTTTTTTGTTATCTTTGCCTGCATGAAGAAGGATGTTGCACTTGTTCTCTCCAGCGGTGGTCCGCGTGGATGGGCATACATAGGAGCCATTGAAGAGCTTGTCAGCAGAGGTTACAGGATAACCTCTGTCGCCGGAACATCCATAGGCTCCCTGATCGGAGGCATCTACGCTGCAGGAAAGATGGAAGAAGTGAAGGATTGGCTTTTCACTCTGGATGCATGGAAAGTTTTCTCACTTATGGATATTTCCCTCAGCAGAAACCATCTCGTAAAAGGTGACAAGGTGATTTCCGCATTGAAGGAAATCGTTCCTGATGTCAACATTGAAGATCTGGATATTCCATACTGTGCTGTAGCAGCAGATCTCTATACCGGAGAAGAAGTTGTCTTCGACAGAGGTCCTCTCTTCGACGCTGTAAGGGCATCCATATCCATTCCATCCCTTTTCAGACCTGTCAAGTTCGGATTCAGGACGCTTGTTGACGGAGGCATAGTCAACACCATGCCTATTGACAAGGTAAAGAGACACAGCGGTGACATACTGATAGCATTCGATGTCAACGACATCGATGTGGAAGGAATCAGGAATTCAATCATTACAGAGGCCAAAGAACAGGAAGAACGGGCAGAAAAGGAGCGTGAACTGGATCTGGAGACAAAGACAGTACTGGATGCCGTCAGATATAATGACACGCTGACACTGATGGAAAAGATCAGGATTGCAGGAGCACAAGGACACAAGATCATTGCCCATCACCTCAACGCGGAAGAGCATGAGCCCAATATGGAAATATTTGAGGACAACTACTACAGCATTCTTTCCAGGACATTTTCCATCATGAATCATGCTCTTGCAAAAGCCTCTGCAGAGCGCTACAATCCTGACATCCTTGTCAAGATGCCTTTCGATGCATTTGACCAGATCAGCGACTACGCAAGGGCACGTGAGATTTCAGAGGCAGGCCGGGAACTTATGAAAGCGGCCCTTGACAGATACGAAACAAAAAACAACTGAACATAACCATGCTAAGAAAAATCAGAATCATTCTTGCAGCAGTGTTCTTCACAGGCATAACCATGCTTTTTCTAGACTTTACGGGAACACTTCACACATGGCTGGGATGGATGGCAAAAATCCAGTTCCTGCCTGCAGCACTTGCATTGAATTTCGGTGTAATTGCCGCACTCATTATCATGACTCTCCTGTTCGGAAGAGTATATTGCTCTGTCATCTGCCCGCTCGGAGTGATGCAGGACATAATCTCATGGATTCACGGAAAGACAAAGAAGAAAAACAGATTCCGCTTCAGCTACTCTCCAGCCAGGAACATTCTAAGATATGGATTCCTCGTCCTATTCATCGCGGGGCTTCTTCTTGGAGCGCACTCAATAGCAATTCTCATAGCTCCATACAGTGCATACGGAAGAATTGCGGCCAACCTGTTTGCACCGATCTACCAGTGGGCGAACAACCTCTTCGCATGGATGGCAGAAAGAGCTGACAGCTACGCATTCTACAGCACAGAGGTATGGCTTAAATCTCTGCCTACATTCATAATTGCAGCCGTAACCTTTGTCATCATCTTCATACTTGCATGGAGAAACGGAAGGACATGGTGCAACACGATCTGCCCGGTAGGAACAGTTCTCGGCTTCCTTTCACGATTCAGCCTCTTCGCCCCTGCCATCGATACCGATAAATGCCGCAATTGTGGCATGTGCGGAAAGCAATGCAAATCTGCATGCATCAACATGAAGGAGCATGAGATCGACCTCAGCCGCTGCGTGGCATGCATGGACTGCATTGACGCCTGCAAGGATGGAGCCATCCATTATGTAAGAAGAAAATCATCAGAAAAGGCAGGAATGGCTGAAACGAAGAACGACACCCCGGACAAGAGCCGTAGAGCCTTCATTGCGTCAAGCGCGATTGCAATGACTGCTGCAGCAGGTGCAAAAGCCCAGATCAAGGGAGACGGCGGCCTCGCACCTGTTTCCAGATCACTGAAGCCGGAAAGAAACACCCCTGTCGTACCGGCCGGATCCGAAAGTCTGAAGAATTTCACAGACCACTGTACAGCATGCCAGCTTTGTGTAAGCGCATGCCCAAATCAGGTTCTCAGACCTTCCACATCGCTTGACACGCTCATGATGCCTGAGATGGGATTCGAGAGAGGCTACTGCCGTCCTGAATGCACATTATGTTCTCAGGTATGTCCTGCAGGAGCAATCAGACCTGTAAACAGAGTTGAAAAATCATCAATCCAGATAGGTATAGCTGTCATCAACCTCGACAACTGTATCGTAAATACAGATGGAGTACACTGCGGCAACTGTTCTAAACATTGTCCTGCCAATGCGATCAGAATGGTGAGGAAAGAACCTGACAGCGATAACTGGCTGAGGATTCCTACTGTAAATGAAAACAGGTGTATCGGTTGCGGCGCATGCGAAAATGTCTGTCCGGCAAGACCTTTGGCGGCAATCCACATTGAGGGTTTTGAAACACATAAATTGAAATAGGCTATGAAAAACACTATAGACAGAAGAGATTTCATAAAGACTGCCGGAGCGACAGCTCTGGCAATCAGCCCGATTGGATTCCTTTCCGGATGTGGAAGCAGGACAAAGGCACCTGGGTCTGAGCCTCAGAAGGCCGGAGAGATGACTTACAGAATCAACGAAGCCAAGAATGACAAAGTAAGCATCCTCGGATACGGCTGCATGAGATGGCCTATGAAGAAGAACGAAGAGGGCAAGGACATCATAGATCAGGAAAAGGTCAACGAGCTGATAGACTATGCTCTCGAGAAAGGCGTGAACTATTTTGACGCAGCTCCAGTCTACCTTCAGGGACAATGTGAAGCTGCAACTGGAGAAGCACTCAGCAGACATCCGAGAGAAAGCTACTTCGTTGCGACCAAGCTTTCGAACTTCAACGATGCATCCAGAGCAGAGGGCATCAGAATGTATAAGGCTTCACTCGAAGCGTTCCGCACTGACTATCTCGATTATTATCTACTTCACAGCATCAAGAATGCAGCTACATTCACCAAGAGATTTGTCGACAATGGTCTTATCGATTTCCTTATGGAAGAAAGGAAGGCCGGACGCATCAGAAATCTCGGATTCTCATTCCACGGCAATCAGGAGGGATTTGACGAACTTATGGCCCTTCACGAAAAGTACCACTGGGATTTCGTTCAGATCCAGCTGAATTATATGGACTGGAACCACGCAGGACAGAGAAACACCAACGCGTCCTATCTTCAGGCAGAACTTGACAAGAGAGGCATTCCGTCAATAATCATGGAGCCGCTTCTGGGAGGAAGACTTGCAGATGCACCGGACCATATAGCGGACCGTCTTAAGGAGATGGCTCCAGAGGGAAGCATCGCTTCATGGGCATTCAGATTTGCCGGAAGTCATGACGGTGTCCTTACTGTCCTGAGCGGAATGACATATATGGATCATCTTCAGGACAACATAAAGACATACTCTCCTCTTGTAACTCTGACAGACGAGGAAAAGGCTTTCCTCGAAGAGATTGCAAGATTGAGGTCGGAATACCCGGAAATCCCTTGCACGCAGTGTCAGTACTGCATGCCTTGCCCTTATGGACTTGACATCCCTACCATATTCAGCCACTACAACAAGTGCGTGAACGAGGGCCTGATCAATGATGACAAAGAAGACAGCGAGTACAGAAAGGACAGAAGAGCATATCTCATAGGCTATGACAGAGCATTACCTAAGTTAAGACAGGCAGACAGATGCATTTCCTGCGGAATCTGCGTTGCTAAGTGTCCACAGCACATCAGCATTCCTGGCGAGATCCGCAAGATCGATCTCTACGTAGAGGAACTCAGACGCAGCAGATAGTCATTGACCCAAATTACGCGAGCGCCCTCGCATTCTATAGACATTGGCTCCCGAAAACACTAAGTGGGGAGGATCTATAGAATGCGAGGGCGCTCGCGTAATATGTTATAGCCAAGGCTCGGCAGAAACCGGCATTGACTTCAACGCATCTGAGTAATGATATCTTACTGTCGCAGGAACAAGTTTCCTGACATATGTGATAGTCTCACCTGTTTTCACACCGACAGCAGTAAGACTGTCGCCGTCAATTGTAACGGTCTTCGCTTCCTTCCAAGGAGCCTTGTCAGAATAGACGCCATCAAGAAGAGTTCCATCAAAGGTATATGTACCTGAATACTTTCTGAAAGCACCCTCACCAACCTTCTGATAAAGTTCAAATGTCATATCCTTGGCAAATGAAACGTACACCTGTACCGGAGTATCAGCCTCGACAGTCTCATAATACCAGTCACCTGCAAGTTCCTTGACGACTGCATCCTCAGACTTTACACACGAGGCAAAGGCAAGAACTGCAGCTACAGCAAGCATTATCTTATTTACAATTCCTTTCATATCCGAAATATTTTATAACCAACCACCGTTCTTAGCCATTCCTGCCTCACGAGACAGAATGGAGATCTCCTTAGAGAACTCTGTTCCACCCATGACACCATCTGTGCCGAGTACCGGGCCACCGGCAATCGCACGGATACGGATCTTGGCAGAGCCATCCTTTGTACAACGGATGTTCAACTTGCCGTTCTTTACATATGGAGCTTCCTCAAGACCAAGAGACTCATATGCATCCTCATCCGCCTCAACAGCAAGATATGTAATGTTAGCCGCAGCGCCACCCATATACTCATTGAGAGAAAGTTTTACACTTTCACCTGTCTTCGCAACAAGGCTAGGAGTACCCTCAATCTGCATGAACAATCTCCAGGTATCGATAAGACCAGTACCCATCTGCTGCCAGTAAGGAGTAAGATCGAAGTTGATGCCGTTCGAAACCTTTGAGCAAGTCTCGATATAGTAGTCGAGATTGTTTACTGAAGTATAGATCATGGCAAGGAAGTCATCATAAGAATACTCCTTTCCGAGCTTACGTGCATATGACAAGCCAAGGGCAACAACTCCTGAAACATGAGGACAAGCCATTGATGTACCCTGCATATAGCCATAATCAGTCCTGTACTCAGGACACTCACTTGGAACTGTTGAGAGGACCTGTGCCCTATTTGACTCAGCTGTTCTGTTGATTGAAGCATCACCACCAGGGGCAGCAATGTTTGAACCTGGACCATAGTTGGTATAGAATGCAGGCAGATAATCCGGGCCGATTGCTGATACCGCTATATAGTCTCTATGTGCTGCAGGATAGCCGGCCAGATGATATCCGTCATTTCCCGATGCGAAGATTGCAAAATTCTTGTCAACAGGAGAATAAGGCTGCCTGTAATTGAAGAAGTAGTCAAGACCTGCTCTTTCAACACCATATGACATATCAAAAGCACCGTCTGAGGTAACCATACCGCCAGAGAGACCGAATGAACACTGAAGAATGCATGCACCATTGTTCGCAGCATACTCATATGCCTTCGCACGGGCTGCAACGGTTGCGGAAGAGTTGCCGGAGAACACCTGACAAGACATGATCTTAACACCGTCGCCTTTGCCTGATCCTCCTGCTACACCACCTACACCGATGCCGTTATGGTTTACTGCAGCCACTGTTCCGGCAACGTGTGTTCCGTGACCCTTATCTCCATCCTCTGACCAGCTGATGGTCTTAGGGTAATCCGTTGTACTGAGGAAGTTCCATCCGTGAATATCATCCACATAGCCATTGTTGTCATCATCAATGCCGTTACCAGGAATCTCATCCTCATTCACCCACATATTGTCAATAAGGTCAGGATGATTATACTTGACACCTTCGTCGCATACAGCCACGATCACCATAGGGTCACCGGCGCAAAGTTTCCATGCGTTCTTCACATTGATGTCGGCACCTGACCTTGATGTCTCTGCCACACTGATGTCCAGATTGTTGACATAGTGCCACTGATCCGGGAGCAATGGGTCATTATATGGAAGAGCAAACTCACCATAAGCCTTAGGCGCATAGCTGTAAGGAGTTCCCTCACTGCCATAATCACGAGAAACGACAGTATTGTACTGAACCTTATCGACACATGACAGAGAGCTGAACAGCTCAGCCATCTCGAATGGGTTCACCTGATCGTCAAAAGAGACCAGATACCACCTGTGCATTCCCCTCGAACGGGCCATATCACTGTTTGAAACAAAGAGTCTCTCTACAGACTTTACTCCGACACTTTCACAGACTTCATCCAGAGCAGGAATCGACATGCCCTGACTCATCTGAGAAGCGGCTTCATCAGCAAGGAAGAGAAGCAGAGAAGTTCTGTCGGCGTCTTCCTCTGAGTTTACAACCTTGGCAGCATAGGCTACGGACACTTCCTTACCGTCTACAAACTGTACAGGATCATTGAGTTCTGCACAGGCAGAAGCAAGAATGGAGGCCGCACACAATGCACTAAAAGTTATTTTAGACAAATATTTCATATTGCAATTCTAATCCTTTATCGTTCTATAGCTTCAAATGCTGTTGACTGAAGTTCGAAGGCAAAGCCGCCATCAGTCTGAGGTATGGAATCAACATCCAGAAGATTTCTCACATAGCTGCCGGAACGGATCTGCTCAGCAGCCGACCTGATGAAACCGTCAAAAGACTCCACATTATTCATAGGTCCTCTTACAATAATGTCTCTGAAGCTGCTTACCTGTCCCATTGTTACCGTCTCGCCAGCATCATTACCTGTCTCAGAACCAAGAGCACCGTTCTCGGCAATAAGCCTGTCATCGACGTCCGGTCTTACAAACAGCATATCCGTCACCATTCCGAGGAATCCTGTATTTACCGTATGAGCCGGATCGGCATATGCAATGAGGGCAAATCCCTCACAAACCTCACCGTAGCTCGCATACTGTCCTGAATCCACAAGTGCGAAAATACCGTCACTTACATAACCACCGATGAGTCCGACTCTACCGCCGTATGCAGATCCTGATGCGGTGTACAGGAGGGCCATAGGATAGTAGAAGGATCCCTCATATACAAAATGATCGAAAGCCTGCTCGAAGTTATAGAGGAAACCGTCAAGGTAGACGAATGTCATCCTGTCGTCCTTCATATTGTAGTTCTTTCTGGCATATGGGAAGAGACCTGTAATTGTAGCATAATTATATCCCGCCATGCTGCCAGTGCCGGATGTGATGCTTACATCACCAAGATATTCTCTTGAATACATACCATTCTGGATAGCATAATAGCGATAGTTGCCGTAATAGCCATCAAGGTTAGCCGGTACCAGATCATGGTTTATGTCTCCCATATCGTACTGCGCAAGACGTGGATCCCACTTTCCTTCTGTAGATCTTGTAGACACAAATATCTTCTCGCGATAGCCGTTATAAGCCTCAACCACAAGAGCATACTCTGTTCCCGGCACAAGATAACCCTGTCTCATGGAGAGTCCGGCACCGTTGACGAGATCGAGACTCGCCTTATTCATCTGATAGCCGCGTATCTCCGAAAGCACAGCCTCAGGATTGCTGTCCCACTGGCTCTTCTCGTAAATACCCACGTGAATACGCTGGATATCCTTACCGTTGATGTAAAGTTCCAATGAATTCTTTGCAGTAAGTCCTTCAGGGGCATACTTGTCTGAAGCGGTAAGTCCACATGAAAGAATAACTTCATTTCTATTGCTTACAGCATCCTCTGCATTGAGGTATCCGAAACTTGCATTTTCATATGTCTTGATCGCGCCGGACTGATCGAATCCTACTGCAACGACTGTATATATGCCGGTCTTCTCAAAAGAAAGGTTGAATGAGCTTTCCTTTTTAAGTTTCTTCACATCAGCTGAAACGGTTCCTGCAGCAATCTCCTGAGCCTTCGCTGCTGCTGCAGTCTCAGTCAGGGTACCTTCAAAGGCTGCCATCCACACCTGAGCAATGTCTCTACCGAAATCAACATCCACAGGTAAAAGTCCCTTATTATCGGAAATACCGACATTCAGCTCCACCTCGTATTCCTTCGCTCTGTATCCAGGAAGGATGATTCTATGATTTCCAGAACTGTTCGCTGAATACCATCCCATCATCTCAAGCTTCATCTGGAGGGCTCCGGAAGGGAATTCAATGACACCATCTCTAAGCTTGCCATAAACGGAAGTGATGGAAGATCCGAAATCAGCAGCATTATCAGCCACATAAGAACCGATCGACATCTCACCGTAATCCGCATGAAGGATGAGACCGCACTTGAACGTAGGGATCCACACCTTATCCGGATCGGTAGCGTCCACATATGTATATGACTGATATATACAGTTGGACGACATGTTTCCTCCGAACATTGCCGACATGAATGCATTGTTGTAGACGTCGAACATTCTGTAATATCCCGGCATATCATCCCTCTCCTGGATTGCGATGTCACGCTCACAGTTCTTGTTGGTCACGGAGAACCAGTCCTGGAACACGGCATCACGATATTTACCGGTTGTCTCTCCGTTAGGACCCTTGAGGTCGTTCCACTGAATCATGGTAACGGAGAAACGGAGCGAAGTGCTGTTCTTTGAGTACTTGGACACATACTGCTCGTCATCAATCTCGATGGTACAGTCATATGTCACACCTCTCTCGATAGACGGGAAATACACCACAAGTTCTGCTGTCGGCTCCTCATCCTTGAAGACAATCTCCGAAGCAGAGAATACTCTCTGGTCATCGGTAATCTTCACAGGAATATGAAGCTCACCCTCAGTGTTCGCACGTCTCACTGTATAGGTCATATAGGTAGGGTCACCTGGCTCGATCTGGATATCACCGGTGCCTGCCTGAAGCGGAAAATAAACTCCGTAGCAGCCCTCCGCATCTTTCTCACCAGGCTGATACGTCAGTTCATCCTGGCAGGATGTAAACGCTAGCGACAGCAATGCTGTCATGAAATATATGAAATACCTCTTCATATCAATAGGTCATTTATCTTTTTATTCGGCAGCCATTGGGATCTTGTTGGATGGATCCGGATTATTGGTCTTATCATCAATCGCAGTATTCGACTGGAATTCCGCACGCGTAACGACGATATTCCACTGTGGAGAACGTCCGTCGGTAGCACCAAGTCTGAATACAGACGGATGATTCGATCCTGCAAAAGCTCTGTTGATTCCGACATCAAGTCTCTTGTAATCGAAGAACACTATACCCTCTCCCCAGAACTCGATACGCTTCTGAAGCATGTACTCCTTCTTGAAATCATCCCAGCTTGCAGGACTGCGGTCATACTGGCTGTTACGATACTCCTTCATGAAGTTCTTAAGAAGCTTGATACCCTCATTCAGATCAAGATTTGCCTTCGCCTCCATTTCAATGAAGTACATCTCCTCGATTCTCATGAGGCAGTAGTCACCGGCATTTCCGATATTGAAATCGTTGCACTCACCCTGTGCCGGACGGAACTTCAGAGCCACATAAGACTTCGCAGCCTGACTACCGTTGAGGAAGTCATTCCTGTCTGCCTCTGTACCGGCGAACTTGTAATTATAATATTCGGTTCTCTTTGGATCGAGCCATGAGTGCTTGCGGAAGTCGGTATCAGGAATCTGATCATAGAGAGCACTCGCCGCACCGAACTGAGCATATCTTCCGTATCCCCATGCAGCCTCTGCTGACATGTGTGAAATGAATGTCAGAAGGTTGTTGAGATTCTCCGCAGAAACGGTAATACCCCAGATCCACGCATTGTTTGAAGTACCGTTGTTGAAGCCGTTTACAGGATCCTCCCACTGAGACTGGGTAAGAGGAGACTTTCCGCTCTCGTTGATGACCTTGCGTGCATACTCAGCAGCCTTCTGATAAGCCTCCTCCTGTGTAAGAGGAAGAATGTCAGGATTAGGATTGACTCCCTTGTTCTCCTTGTAAGCTGCACCAAGTTCTATATACGCTCTGGCATAAAGACCATAGACAGCCATCATTGTAGGCGCTGTAAATGCAGTCTTGCTCTTGTCGAGATATTTCTCAGCTCTGGCAAGATCATCAAAGATGAACTTATAGATTTCCTCTCGTGAGACTCTAGGATTGTTCTTCGTATCGTCAATAGTGGTATACTCATCCACAATCGGAACTGTAAGACCAAGCAGATGCTTGACATCAGTATACTTATTGAGCTTTGGCTCGAAAAGTCTGGCAAGATCAAGATAGAACCATGCTCTGTACGCATAAGCCTGTCCGATGATGTGTCTGAACTCAATGTCCTCCGGTTCAGAACCAGTCTCATTGATGATAGGCTTCATGGAAGCGATCACATCATTTGCGAGTCTGATAAGTGTGTAGTAATAATCCCAGAAATACGCACAATATGTATACTCAGAACCCTGAGCCATATTCATGTCATATGCATAGAATCTATTATAATAAGGGTTATCAGACATTGTAGCGATATCCTCCAGCATATGCTCCAGCCTCAGGTGGACACCAGGGATACCGAAATCAGTGTGATCACCGTATGAGCCTGCATATCCTGCTGCACCGGAAACATACAGAGTGGCAGGGATGGAGTTGATCATGGACTTTAGAGCCGACTTTGATGCCGACACCTGTGCCTGAGTCACAGATCCACCGACAGGCACAGTCTCCTCAATGCAAGAGAGCGAGACAGCTGCCGCAACAGTCAGAATTATATATTTAATTATTCTTTTCATATCCGATTCATCTATTTAGAACATAAGGTTCACACCAAAGGATATAGTTCTTACAGGTGAGTTACCCTCGTAGCTTGTACCTCCCGAGAAGCTTGTACGAGGATCGAATCCGTGTCTGCGAGACCAGTATACGATGTTGTCACAGGTTGCGTAGACTCTGATCTTGTCAACCTTAAGCTTGCTTGTGAGAGTTGAAGGGAAAGTGTATCCGATCTGAGCATTCTGGAAGTTGAGATAGCTTGCGTCAACAAGGAATCTGTCTGAAGATCCATTGATGCTGAGGTCAGTGTCTCCGTAGAAGAAACGTGGATGATCGGAATCCTTATTCTCCGGAGTCCATGCATTCAGGACATCCTTATGGAAGTTCTTACCCACTGTTCCGCCCGGTGCCTCAAGGAAGTTTGCATAACCGGAATCATAGGAAAGACCTCCGATAGAATATGTGAATGAGGCAGAAATGTCAAATCCATGGAAAGAGAACGATGTACCGAAACCTCCGTAAAGCTTTGGAGTAGGATCGTCGCAGAGATAATCTGTAGCTTCAGAATACTCTGATGTAAGAGTCTTTCCGATTACGTTTCCGCTCTCGTCAAGTACGTCCTTGTAATAAAGAGGAAGACCGTTTGTCTTGTCGATTCCAGCATACTTAGGCATAAGGAATGTATTGAGAGGAAGTCCCTCACCTACATATTTATTGCCTGATGCATAACCCTTATATCCTTCAATATCACGGTTCTTGTGGGTATCCGGGAGCATTATCACCTTATTTGTATAATGCGTCAGGTTCAGATAGGCGTTCCAGTTGAAGTTCTTTCTCTCCATTACCAGACCGTTTATGGCGAACTCGATACCTGAGTTTCTCATATCGCCGATATTGTCATAGTAACCGCTGAAACCGTAAGAAATAGGAATGGTCACGAAATAGAGCATATCCGAAGTCAGACGGTAGAAATACTCAGCCGAACCTGAAAGGCGACCTCTGAGAAGTTCGAAGTCAAAACCTGCATTGAAGTTAGTATTTGTCTCCCATGTGATGTCAGGGTTACCGATGGAACCTCTCTTGATACCGATCTCGCCGTCGCTGTTTGTAATGGCATACATATCGGTATAAAGAAGGTCAGAAATATTGTCATTACCCTGTGATCCGACCGAAGCCTTAAGCTTGAGGAGATTCACCCAAGGAACGTTGAACCATGGTTCAGAATTCATCAGCCAACCTCCACCGAGTGACCAGAAGTTACCCCATCTGTTATCTGGGTGGAATCTTGAAGATGCGTCGCGACGGAATGATGCACTGGCGAAAATCTTGTTCATGAAGTCGTACTGCGCTCTGAGGAAATATCCTTCATTATTATACTGGGACATACCCGAAGAAGCCGACTGACCGTCGATCACGGCACCGCCGAGCTCCTGATTATCGAGCGAGAACATATTGCTCTTCGAAGCACCTACACTCACACCCTTCGACTTGTACCACTCGTGTCCGAGGAGAACTGTCACATGATGCTTGAAATTGAAAGTCTTGTCCCAGTTCAGGAGCTGCTGGAGGTTGAGATAGAAAGAACGTCCGTGACTCTTTCCTATGATACCGCCATTTGCAGCAAACTGGCCATAGTACATATTGCTTATTGTCGTGCTTCTGGTCTCATCCACTCCGACACCGGCATTGAAAGTGAACTTGAAGTCCTGAAGGAACTTCACTTCCGCATATCCTGTACCGTTGATAGCATTACCTTCCGAATTGTTTGTATCGAGAGTAACGGTTCTCAAGGCATTCATGTTACCGTTGATAGGACGTGACAGACCGGCATTCATACCATCTCCGAAGTCATACATCTCCAGACCGTTTGAATCGATCTTGACACTGCCGTCAGCATTTCTGACATATACAGGGTAGATAGGAGCCACTGAAGTCGCGTAGCTGAAGATATTTCCGGATGCATCACCGTTACCGTTATTCCATGTAAAGTTGGTGTATCCGGCGTTCATACCGATCTTGAACCATTCCTTCGCCTGATAGTCAGTCCTGATACGGGCAGTATAACGCTGCATATCTTCACCGTCGATGATACCCTTGTTGTTGAGATATCCGAAAGATGCGAAGATCTGTGCATTTCCTGTAGTTCCAGCTACGCTTACATTATACTCCTGTCTGAGAGAAGTCTTGTAAGCCTCCTTCATCCAGTCGTCCGGCTGAAGAAGATATTTCTCGCCCTTATAGTTTACAATTCGACCCGGAGTTGCATACGGATTGAGCTTGCCGTTAGTACCGATGAGTCTCTGGCCTTCAGGAACCGTAAAGGTCAGATAGCCGAGACCGCCGTCAGTGGCAGGACCTGTAAGATTGGTGGCCGCCTTTATATTGGCCTCTTCCGGACTCATACCCTGCTCATAGCAATAGTAATTGTAGAGGGCATTGTAATGAGTCTGGTAGTACAGACCCGGATCAGTGATATAATCATAGCTTTCAAGAGCCTTTGTATTGATACCCCACTTAGCGTCGACATTGATCTTCGCCTCACCGAGCTTAGCCTTCTTGGTGGTGATCATGATGACACCGTTGGCACCACGCGCACCGTAAAGGGCATTTGAAGCAGCGTCCTTGAGGACGGTCATAGACTCGATGTCTGCAGAGTTGAGGTTGTTCATGTCACCGCTGTAAGGCACGCCGTCCACGACATAAAGAGGAGCGGTTCCCGCATTGATGGAGCTGATACCGCGGATCATGATCGAAGGAGAGCTTCCCAATGTACCCGATGAAGTGGTCATCTGCACACCGGCAACCATTCCCTCG
>ERZ808052.35-NODE-35-length-15020-cov-4.564345_pt1 | contig 15020 bp, 8 predicted proteins | sample MGYA00380200_ERZ808052 | MGnify/ENA primary metagenome ERZ808052 (study PRJEB31490, sample SAMN06133366) | cow dung metagenome | isolation source: H10 | host: cow | place: China: Chengdu | collected 2015-05 ...
AAATGTTTAGTAGTTAGTTTTATGGCACCCCTTTAAAAAGATCAGGTGCTTCCTGAAATTGCAAAAAGATTAAACGAACTTTACGAAAAAAAAATCCATTTGGAAGAGGCTTTGAAGTCAGCGCCTGAAGGAAATTTGCGAACAGCAAAAAAAGGGAAGGCTTTTCAGTTTTATCTTATTACAGAAAAAGCTGACTCAAAGGGAAAATACCTTTCATTAAAAAATCCTGTAGAAAAAGAGCTGGTGAAAAAGCTGGCCCAGCGTGATTATGATAAAAAGGCGCTGCGGCAAATTGAAGATGATATTCGAACTTTAGAAAAGGTTAGTCATTCATACAAACCTGATGAATTGGAACAAATCTTTTTGCAATTGAATGAAGGGCGAAAGTCTTTTGTTCATCCTTTGCGTTTACCAGATGATGATTTTGCATTGCGCTGGCAGGCTGTAAAGTACAAGCGGCTTGATTTTGATGAAGGAACCGCTTTTTTTATGACGGCAAAAGGGGAAAAAGTTCGCTCTGAAGCAGAAATGAACATTGCAGATGCCCTGGATCGGAACAATGTGCCATATCATTATGAATTTCCGTTCAATTTAAAGACATTGGGAAAAATATATACAAATTTTATTTGTCTTAACCGTCGCACCGGAAAAGAATTCATTTGGGAACATTTTGGGCAGATGGATGATCCTTCGCAAGCTGCAAAATCTGTAGACAGATTGCAGGGATTTCAGATGTGCGGGATGTTTTCTGGGGAAAAACTTATAGTAACCATGGAAACTTCTGAAAAAAAATTAAGCAAGGAATTAGTGGAAAGGCTGATACAGAAATATCTGCTCTAGTCGATTCCTAAAAAATAATTGTGGGCGGCAAAAATCCGCTCAAAAGAGGAAAATATATGTTTGAAAAGTTGGTTCCAGGCCAAGAAATTGAATCTACAGTTGTAGCAATCAATGGAGATACTATTTTCATTGATATGAGTGCAAAAAGCGAAGGCGTAATTGCAAGCGCAGAATTCGCTGATGCAAATGGAAATCTGTCTGTTAAGGAAGGAGACAAAATCAAAGCCTATTTTATAGGTGAAAAAAATGGAGAAATGCGGTTTACCACAAAAATCGCTGGTGATGCAGCAGATGATTCCATGCTTGAGAATGCATTCAAAAATCACATTCCTGTAGAAGGTCATGTTGAAAAAGAAATAAAAGGTGGTTTTGAAGTAACGATTGGTGGAAAGCGCTCATTCTGCCCTTATTCGCAGATGGGATTCAGACAGAAAGAAGAACCTGCATATTATGTTGGCCGCACACTTTCGTTCATTATTTCAGAATACAAAGAAGGTGGAAAAAACATTCTTGTATCAAATAGAAAGGTAATGGAAGCGGAATATCAGGATCAGCTTTCTGGTTTGAGCTCAAAGATTACGGTTGGTTCTGTTGTTACAGGAACAGTAAAAGAAATTGCAAGCTTTGGTGCATTCATTGATATTGATGGATTCCAGGCTTTGATTCCAATTTCAGAAATCGGATATGAAAGAGTTGCAGATGTTCACGATGTTCTTTCGGTTGGCGATGAAGTTACAGGAAAAGTAATCAACGCAGATTGGAGTCGTGAAAGGGTTTCTGTAAGTCTTAAGGCTTTGAAAAAAAGTCCATGGGATGCAGCTGCAGAAAGAATAAAGGAAGGCGACAAAATCGACGGCACAATTTCCAAAGTTGCAGATTTTGGATTTTTTGTTCAGCTTGAACCAGGAATTGATGGTCTTGTTCACGTTTCAACTCTTGAAGATGTGGATCGCAACACAAACCTCAAGAAGGTTTATAAAATTGGTCAGAAATTCTCTGTTGTGGTAAAGAGCATTGATGCAGCGTCAAAGCGTATTTCTTTGATTCCTGCAACAACTACAGAACAGGACGCAATTGCAGCTTCATATCTGGGAAGTCAGGATGATGATGGAGATACTTATAATCCATTTGCAGCTTTATTAAAGAAATAGCAAAAACCTTATCCGTCCAGGGAATATTTCTCTGGACACAATATTGGGGGAAAAATGAAAAAAAAGATTGCATTGCTTGTTTTGAGCGCTGCGTTTGTTTTAAATGCAGCTGCTCTTACAAAAGTGAAATTAGCTAATGGCATAGTTCTTGAATTCGAAGGCTGCCAGGATGGTTCTGTTCGCTTTGAAGCAAAAGGAAAAAAAGCTCGCGAACCAATGAATGCTGTTGAATTAAAAAGAACAGCAGCAAAGGAAAACTTTATTGCTGCTTCAAAAAACACTTATGTATGGGGCGATTACCAGGTTGATGTAGGCGATGAAGGATATGCGTTTTCGTTTAAAGGCGAAAAGATTTACTCATCAACTTTTAAAGATGACGGCAAACTTCTTAAAGAATTGCGAAATTGGGAAAAAGCAGATGAATTTTATGGATTTGGTGAAGCCAGCCGTTCTGTAAGCCTTAGAAATCAGTCGCTTACAATTTATAACGAATCGAAATATGGCGACCATGCCTATGTTTTCGTCCCTTTTTATGTGACAAACAAGAATACAGCAGTTTATTACAATGCAAATGGAAAAGATAAAATCTATTTCCAGAATGGCAAAGATGCTCAGCTTTACAGAAGCGAATACCATCGTATTGAATGTTTTGTTCGTCAGGATTCGTCAATGAAGGAAAGCATTCAGAAATTCTATGCAGAAACGGAAACTTGCTGCATGTTGCCAAAATGGGCTTACGGTTATATCCAGTCGAAATATGGCTATAAGTCGGCACAGGAAGTTGTGGAACTTGTAGATTCTTTCAAAGAAAGAAATATTCCCCTTTCTGCCGTAGTTTTGGATTTATATTGGTTCGAAAAAATGGGCGATATTTCATGGACAGCAAAGGATTTTGCTGATTACAAGGAAATGGATGCTCACATGGAAAAAAATGGCGTAAAGCTAGTTACAATCACAGAACCATTCTTTACAACAGCCAGCGTGAATTTTGATGAATTGATGTCAAAAGATCTTTTGTGCAAGAATCAGAAAGGTAAGGTTGCATTGTGGCATGACTGGTGGTGTATTGGAGCCAGGGATGCTGGCATTTTTAATCCATTGGGAAAGAATGCTGCAAGCTTTATGGGTGATAAATATTCTTCCATGCTTGATAGTGGAATCGAAGGTTTCTGGACAGATCTAGGAGAGCCAGAAAAAGTTCCAGCGGATTTGAAATACGGAAAATATGCGGAACAGGATTTCCACAACTATTACAATTATTATTGGTCAAAAGCATTATATGAAGGCGTTCATGCAAAATACCCGAATCGCCGCCTTTTCATAATGAGCCGCTCTGCTACAACAGGAAGCGGAAAGTTCAATGTTTCTGTATGGTCAGGAGATGCAAGTGTTAGCTGGCCTTCACTTTCGAATCAGATGGCTTATGGCTTGAATGCAGGAATTTCTGGACTTCCATATTGGGGAAGCGATGTAGGCGGCTTTGTTCAGCCAGAATCACCAGAAGAGCTTTATATCCGATGGCAGCAGTTTGGTGCTTTTACACCTATATATCGTGCACATGGAACTGGATCACGTGAACCTTATGCATTCAGCCCTAAAGCTGAAAAAATTGTTTCCGATTTGATTCGTATGCGAGCCCAGCTTTTGCCATATATTTATTCAACTGCTCGCCAGACAATGAATGGCATTCCAATGATGCGACCTATGTTTTTTGAGGATGAAGCAACTCCCCAGAAATTTATCAACAGCCAGTATATGTTTGGCGATTCAATTCTGGTAGCTCCAATTGTAAGGGAGCTTGTGGCAGAAAGTGAAAGAACATTCTATTTGCCAAAAGGAAACTGGTTCAATTTCTATTCAAATGAGAAAGTCGCAGGCGGAACAGAATTGACGGTAAAGTCAAAATTGGAAAACATTCCGATTTATGTTAAGGAAGGCGCTATAATTCCAAGAGCTGTTGATGGCAAGACTGAGCTTTTTGTTGCCATTGATAATTCAAGTTCTGTAAATAACACGTTCACTTTATATGATGATGACGGAGAAACAGAAGAATACAAGACTGGAAAATATGGTGAAATTGAAATGAAGCTGGAAGGTCGTACTTTGAAAGCTTTAGTAAAAGGCGATTTAAGTTTTATTCCAAACAATTATGAGATTGTTCTGCCATCAGGAAAAAAGAAGTCTGCAACTCTTGAGGAATTGAAGGCTGGCATCCAGCTTTAAAATCAAGCTCAAGATTAAACAAGGCCGGAAACCTGTAAAAATTGCGTTTTGCAGGTTTCCTAAAAAAAAAGCTGCCCATCAAAGTTCAGAAGCTATAAAAATCTGGCAAGTTCGTTAAGATTCTGCCTGAAATATTTATAACTGTAAACGCTGAACCTGATTGGCAGCTTTTTTTATGAGCAAAACTTAGTTTTCAAGCAAAAGATCGTTGTCTTTGATCCAGCCGGTTTTTCTGAAAACTTTGCCAAATACGTAGCAAAGGACGCCAGGAAGAATAAAGCTTGTCATTAAAAGGCCAAACCAATCGAAGAAACCAGGGTTTTTTGCAAGTTTTTGTTCGGTAGTTTTTTCTTCTGTTGGAGCAGTAGTTTCTGTCTGAATAGCTGCGTTTTCGGCTGTTGCTGATTCATTATTTACTGAAAGGGCAGAGTTATTAGATTCAACTGTATTTGTAGTTGCATCATCAGATGTCTGAACAGCTGCATTGTTTTCTTCTTTCTTTTCTGCCCATGCAACGGCCTGTTTGCTAGGGCTGTACCAGCCAGTTACAACTCCAATCTGTCCTACAAGTCCGCAAGTTCCCATACCAGAAGAAACAGCGGCACCGTTCATTTCCATTTTAAATACGCATGTTGAAAAAGGTCCTGTAATTGCACTTACAAGGATTGGAACGATCCAAACTTTTGGGTTTTTTACGATGTTTGGCATTTGAAGCATTGAAGTACCAAGCCCCTGGCTCAAAAGCCCACCCCAACGGTTTTCCTTAAAGCTCAAAACGGCAAAGCCAACCATCTGTGCGCAGCATCCTGCAACCGCAGCACCGCCAGCTAATCCTGTAAGCCCAAGAGCGGCACAAATTGCTGCAGAAGAGATTGGAAGAGTAAGGGCAACACCAACAACAACACTTACAAGAATGCCCATTACAAAAGGATGAAGTTCGGTAGTAAGCATGATAAGGTTTCCAACCCAGCTTGCTGCTATACCGATGTATTTGGCAAAAAGAACTGCCAGAAGAGTACCGGCAAGGATAGTAACGATTGGAGTAACAAGAATATCTACTTTTGTCTTCTTGCTAACAAGCATACCAGCTTCTGCAGCAGCGATTGCAATTACAAGAACTGCCAAAGGACCACCAGCGCCGCCCAAAGTGTTTGCAGTTGCGCCAACAGTAATCAAGCTGAAAAGAACAAGATTGTGTGCGCTCATTGCAAAACCAATGCCGCAAGCCATGGCAGCTCCAACTACATGTGGTTCACAGCAGAAAGTACCTGCATTTACTAAAAATTGGAAAATTTCATTTGAACCAAGGCGCAGAAGCTGTTGTCCAAGTGTTTTGATGATTGTTCCAACCAACAGGGAGGCAAAAAGTCCCTGAGCCATTCCACTCATTGCGTCGATACAGTAACGCTTAACGTAACGATTCATAAAACCTCCGGCAAATTTCTGAATATTTTGAAATTGCCAAAAATAAAAACTTTCAGTAAATTACTCGTTAATGTTGTCTTCTGCGCACCGTGGTGTCGTCAGAAAAGCGTGTTCCGTGGAATCTGCCTTTGTTCATCACAAACGTAAAATCTGAAAGGAATTTACATTATTTATTCCTTAGTTTCAAGTTATGGAATATTTCTTGTAGTGCTGATATAATTTTAGAATCAAAAAAAGAGTTTGGGGGTTACCAATTGACTCGTGAAGATACAATTGCAGCAAGAGCTGTAAGACTTTCAACATTAAAATCTATTAAGGCCAAGAAAAAGCTTCGAATACAACAAATAAAAGATGATGCACAGCAGAAAATCAGGGAAATAAATATTCAGTATGCAGAAGATCCTGAGCGATTGAAGGCAAAATATGCTGCTGAAGATTACGCAAAATCAGAAAAGGCACGAAAAAAGGCTGAAAAAGCTATTGCAAAGGAAAAGGCTCATGTAGAAAGCCAATTTAGTTTGCGACCATATACACTTGGCGAAGAGATTTTCAGTTCCATTGTCCAGGGAATTGGAGCCTGCCTTTTTATTGCAGCTACAGTTCTTCTTGATGTTTTTGCCATAAAAAATGTTCCGGATTCGGAAAAAAACATCTATGCGGTGCTTTTTTCTTGTTTTGGTGGAATTATGACATTGAATTATGTAATGTCCATTCTTTATCATGCGATTACAAATATAAATGCAAAAGAAGTTTTTAAACGATTAAGTCGTGTGGGAGTTTTTCTTGTAATAGTCGGTGCTTATTTTGTTTATTGTTTCAATACAAAATCAAATCTTTTTGGCTGGATCGTTGCAGGTATAATCACTGTAATCTGTTTAACAGGACTTATAATGTATGCAATTGCAGGCAGTCGCCTTGAATTAGTAAACATTATTTTTTATGCAGTTAGTGGATTAGCAGCTCTTTTGCTTATCAACCACTTTTCGCGCTTTCTTTCACACAAATCATTCGTTCTGCTTCTGTGTTCCGGGGCATTCTATGTAGTGGGACTGACTTTCTGCAACATGAGAAAAGTAAAATATATGCATTGTATTGGCGATATTGTTGTGCTTTTGGGAAGTGCAAGCCTGTTCTTCTCATATTTTTTCATGAATAACGTAAACTAATCTTCCACAACCTTGTAGTTCCAGTTGTGTTTTGGATACCGGCCTTTCATCTCTTTGCAGATATCGGGCCAGGTATTCGCCCAAAAACCAGTTAAATCATCTGTAATCTGCAACGGTCTTTTGGCCGGTGAAAGCAAACGTAAAAGCACCGGCATTCCCATAACTTTTGGTGTCTCAAAACAACCGAAAATCTGTTGAATGATGATTTCAAGAACAGGTCGAATGACAAGCCTGTTTTTTTCGCTTGCCAATGATTGTTTCTCATAAATAATTTTTCGGCTTTTTCCATTTGGAAGCAGAATCTTGGCGGGCGCTTGCCTGTCGATTTCTGCGCCATTCAAAAACCAGTAAAGCGCATTATATACATCTTCCTGACTGATTTTTGTTTTTCCGCCAAGAAATGGCAGCAGCCATTCTTCAGGCTTTGCCTGAAGTTCTGCTTCCAAATGAATCTGATGAATAGCGTTTTGATTTTCCCCGCTCTTCTCAGCTGAATCTAACTTTTTGGCTTTTTGCAAAATTTCCCATTCTTTTTGTTGTCTGTAGAATGCTGTGCGAATCAATAGTTCCTGCGCATTATCAGAAAGCGGCAGCACATTTAGACCCTTTTCATGAACTTCATTTATTATGGCCAGAGAAAAATCTTCTGGTGCAGCAGGAAGTTTTTTTCGCTCAAGTACGATTCGGCCATAACGTTTTTCCCTGTATCTTGTTGCCTTTGCTCCTTCTAGCTTTGCGAATTCCCGGGTGGTTGTTTTGTCATTGAGCCAAAGGTTTATGAAATCTTGCGGAGCTGGAACAAAGCTATAGATTATGCCTTCTTTTTCCCCCGAATCAGCTTCAGTAACAATTATCCATTCAGGAAAAGTTCGCTGGACTTCTGCAAGGTCATTTTTCAGTTTTGCAGAGCGACCAGAATAAAGCTGGTAATTTGATTCAGTGTATTGGCCATTTTGCGGGGAAATTTGTGTGTTATGAGCCAAACGGTCAGGAAAACCTGCCAGAAGCGCCTGGCATTGATTGTTGGTGAAGGCGGGCAATGAAGAAGGAAAAGATTTGCGCGCTTCTTGAATGCGGCGGTTTGTTTCCTGACAAAAACGAGTTTGAATTTCTGCGGCAGATTCAGCGAAATTTGTATATGGCAGGATTAATTGTGCGCCGCCTGTTATTGCTGCACATGATAATCGAGGTGAAAGACCAATTGAAAGTGAAGCTTTTCCAAGATCTGTTATCTGCTGATGTTTGATGCATCCTAAAAGCTCAAGCAAAGAAGTAGCAGCAGTCCATGCCGCCTGGGAAGGTGCATCAAGCCACTGAAGTTTTTCCTTTTGAAAAATTCCCCATTGTGCACATTCCAAAACCAGATTTGAAAGTTCGCTTCGAAGAATTTCAGGTGGAGTTTCTTTTTGAAGTTTTTCAAGTTTGTTCCATAGGCGGATACAGCGGCCTTCTCCAAGGCGCCCTGCACGACCTGCCCGCTGTTCTGCTGAAAATTCGCTTTCTGGAACGGTTTCAAGTTTTTCGAGACCGGCAGAAAAATTCATTTTGTTTATACGACACAACCCTGTATCGATGACAATAGAAACTCCTGGAACCGTAAGTGAAGATTCGGCAATGGCAGATGATAAGATTATGCGAACAGCATTGGTTGGAACTGGAGAAAGAACCGCTTTTTGCTGGGAAAGATTAATGGAACTGTGCAGAATCATCACTTGGAAATCTGGATTTGAAGTGAGTCCCATATCCTGCAATTTTTGATGGCATTTTCTGATATCTGCAATTCCAGGGAAAAAGGCTAAAATTGAAGTGCCTGGTGGGCAGGAAAAAGCTTCGTCATAAATTGCGTTCCAAACTTCACTTTCTTTGTATTCGATTTTAACAGGGAATTGTCGGCCGGGCACTTTATACACTGGGGCTGGCTCTGATGGAGTACCCAGAAAGGTTACCAGCTTTTGTGTATTGATTGTTGCCGACATGATTATCACAAAAAGATCGTCCCTAAGTGCCATAGCTTCTTTTAAAAACGCCAGGGACAAATCAGAATGAATAGAGCGTTCGTGGAATTCATCCAGAATCACAACGCTTACCCCTTCCAAAGAAGGATCGCTTTGCAATTGTCTGATAAGAATTGCTTCTGTGATGATTTCCAATCTGGTTTCCCTTGAGATTTTATTTTCCAGGTGAACACGATAACCAACGCTTTTGCCAGGAACTTCGTCTTTTAGCTGTGCAATGCGCTGAGCTATTGCAAAAACAGCCAGCCTTCGGGGTTCAAGCATGAGGATTTTGCCGGAAAATTCTTCCATCAATGCTAAAGGAACACCGGTGGATTTTCCAGCTGCGGTTTCTGCTGTTAAAATAAGGAATCTGCTTTTTGAGTTTTTAAGCTGTGTGCAAATCGAATCTAAGTGGTCACAAACCGGCAGGTTTTTTATCTTTGCCAGAATTTCATTTTTAAGAGCCATGACTTATTGTATCTTATTTAAGGTATTTAGTTTCAAAATCTGAAATAGGCATTGGACGGTCAAAATAGTAGCCCTGGAAAAGATTGCAACCAATGCTGTTCAGATAATCAGCTTGTTCTTTAGTTTCAACGCCTTCAGTAATCACATCGATTTCAAGAGCTGTTGCCATTTCCACAATAGATTTTAGAATTATTTTGGAACGGGTAACATTTTCTGTTTTTTCAAGGAATGCCATGTCGATTTTAAGAACGTCAAAGGGAATGTCTTTAAGCATGTTCAGAGAAGAATAACCGCTGCCAAAATCATCCATTTGGATTTTAAAACCTGCAGCCCTCAATTTGTTTATAAGTTTGAGCTGAATATCAAGGTTCATTAAAACTGCCGATTCGGTAATTTCAAGCTTAAGATTTGAAGGCGAAATATCGTATTTTTCTACAATTCTCTTGAATGTGTTGTATATGTCAATGAAAGCCAGATCCTTAGGAGAAATGTTTACCGAGATATAGTAGTCATTGTATCCTTTTTCCTTCCATTCCTTGAGTTTTTTTGCAGCAAGTTCCCAAACGTAAGTATCAAGTTCGGTAATAATTCCATTTTTTTCTAAAAGCGAAATGAATCCATCTGGATTTATGATTCCATCGGTAGGATGCATCCATCGAACCAAAGCTTCACCACCTTTGCATTCACCAGAGATAGTAGACTGCGGTTGAATGAAAATCTGAAAATCTCCGTTTTTAAGAGATGTCCTGAATTGTCCAATCAGTTCTTGCGCCTTGATGATGGAATTGCGGATGTCTTCAGAATAATATGCTATTCTGCTTGCAGAATTGCCGTTTATTTTTTCGATAGCCATAAATGCACGGTCGCACATAACGGCAACTGGAAGTTTTACGTCTTCGATTTCGTAAACGCCTATGTTGATGTTAACAGGATAATTCCTGTTGTCGTCCATGTAGGCACACAAAGCTGATTCTGTAATGAATTGGAATTCCTTAAAATCGTCTTTCTTGATAAGTAACGCAAATCTGTCGCTTTGAATACGTCCATAAACATCACCTGGTTTTGCAAGTGCCTGAATGTGTTTTGCAATACGCAGCAAAAGTAAATCAGCTGCATCTTTTCCAAACAGTTCGTTTATGAGCTTGAAGTGTTCTACATCTGAGCAGATCATCATGTAGGTAGATTCGTGATCGGAGAAAAGTTTGTTTCGAACTTCTTCTTCGAATTTCCCTCGATTATAGATTCCGGTTAATTCATCGTGACTAGATTTGAAATTCTGCTCGTTAATTTTTTCCTGCTCAGAGGTAAAATTATGGAGAGTATAGAAATATCCTAGAATTTTTTCCTGTTTTTCAGAATTGACATTATAAGTGTCGTGAAGGGTTTTGAAATGACCTCTGAAATATTGAATATCTACGCCATCTGTAATCTTGATGTTGTCAAAATGAAAGTTAATGAGAGATGGTTTTTCTTCATCCATGGAACGTTTTTCTTGAACTAAAAGATTCCTGAAGTCATTAATTTTTGTAATGAATTCTTTTTTAAGAGTCTTACTTTTGGTATCCCAGTTGGAAAATGGTTCAACTTTGTCCGTATTGTAATTTCGATATTTGTAGATGCTTTGATTGAATTTTTTGTTCACGAAAATACAGTCGCCATTAATGTCGAAGGCAATTACAGCATCATCCATGTTTGAAATCAACTGGTTTTGAAAATTTAATATGAGTTTTTTTGGCGAATAATGAACCGCAAAATAATATACATAAAGGCATGCTATATTGAAAAGGAAGACTGATAAATTTGTCTTGAATTCGGGAAGTGTGATGTACAATGCATCGCCAATGAGCGAAATTAATACGGCAACAAGGATGCAGATGTACTGGTTTTTATAGAAAGATGGCGATTTGATGATTTTCAGAACGAGGGCAGCAACAGCAATTATAACAGGAATATAAGTTATGAAATAATGAAGATTGAGCATGTTTACTGGTATGCCTGGACTTGGAATGAACTTGTTGACTTCGCCAATCTTGCTGGTAGGAATGATGAATACGTGATTCAAAGAAAAATTCAAAAGAAGATTTGCTGTATCAAGTGAAAGAAGACATATCAAGACAATTGTGAACCATGGAAATTTAGGAGTATAACGTGTGTATTTATGAACGAATTCCATCAGGAAATATACAAGAAAGTCGAATGAAATGAAGTAGAGTCCCTGAAAACATAGAATAAGTTTTCGGCTGGAAAAAATTTGGTTGTTGATTGCAGAAGCGAGAAGTGGTGTGCAAAAAAGTGTAAGCGTGCATATTGTTGCAGAAAGCACAGAGGCCATCATACCAATAAGGTAAGGTTTGAAGTTGAATTCTTTTCTTTTTGGCATAAGGTGGATGTTATAAATGCATATACCTATAATTATTGCAAAAATTAAATAGACTATAATAACTGTCATTTCCAAATATTGGGACATAATGTAAGTACCTCAGCACAAAACTTTTTGTTCTATTAATGTAGTAAAAAATGGTTTTATAGTGCTTTAATTATAAACCCCATGACTAATTTTGCAAATGAAACGATTTGTTATAGAAGGTTGCAATTTCTCTGATTGACTATATCTGGGATTGAATATATTATTTTTTAACTATATCTATTTCCTAATTATATGGAGAAAATAATGGCTACAAAGTATGTTTACTATTTTGGAGACGGAGACGCTGAAGGTGATGAATCAATGCGTCTTATCCTTGGTGGAAAAGGTGCAAACCTTGCTCAGATGGCAAAAAAACCATTGAGCCTTCCAGTTCCATCTGGATTCACAATTTCTATCGATGTTTGTCAGGAATACTACAAACTCGGACGCAAATACCCAGATGCACTTGCTGCTGAAGTTGCTGCAAACCTTGCAAAACTTGAAAAATCAATGGGTAAAAAACTTGGTGATGAAAATGATCCATTGCTTGTATCTGTTCGTTCTGGTGCTGCTGAATCTATGCCTGGTATGATGGATACAATCCTCAACCTTGGTCTTAACGACAAATCAGTTCTTGGTCTTGCAAACAAAACAAACAATCCACGTTTCGCATGGGATGCTTACCGCCGTTTTATCCAGATGTACGGTGACGTTGCTATGGGCGTAGAACACGCTAAATTTGAAGAAATTCTTGATTCTGTAAAAGCTAAGAAAGGCGTTAAAAATGACGTTGAACTTGGAACAGAAGATCTTCAGGAAGTTGTAAAATTGTACAAAGAAATGTACAAGAAAGAAAAAGGTTCTGACTTCCCTCAGGATCCACAGGAACAGATGTGGGGTGCTATTGGTGCCGTATTCGGTTCTTGGATGAACGATCGTGCTATCGTTTACCGCAAACTTAACAACATTGACGAAAATGTAATCAAAGGTACAGCTGTAACAGTTATGGCAATGGTATTTGGTAACATGGGTGAAACATCAGGTACTGGTGTTGCATTCTCTCGTGACCCATCTACTGGTGAAAACCACTTCATGGCTGAATACCTTATCAATGCTCAGGGTGAAGACGTAGTTGCTGGTATCCGTACTCCAATGGATATTTCTGCTCTTGAAAAACAGCAGCCAGAAATCTTCAAACAAATCTCTGAAATCCGTGATCGTCTTGAAAAACACTATCGCGATATGCAGGATATGGAATTCACTGTACAGGAAGGAAAACTCTACATGCTCCAGTGCCGCAACGGTAAACGTACAGGTCCAGCAGCTGTTAAAATGGCTGTAGACATGGTTGCTGAAGGCATGATCACAAAAGAAGAGGCTCTTCTTCGCGTAAAACCTGATCAGTTGGATCAGTTGCTCCACCCACAGTTCGATGCAAAAGCTCTTAAGTCAGCAAAACCATTGGCATCTGCTCTCAACGCTTCTCCAGGAGCTGGTTGTGGTCAGATCGTATTCACAGCAGAAGAAGCTGTAGAATGGGACAAAGCTGGTAAGAAAGTTATGCTCGTTCGTAAAGAAACATCTCCAGATGATATCGCTGGTATGTATGTTGCTCAGGGTATCTTGACTTCTACTGGTGGACGTACATCACACGCTGCTGTAGTAGCTCGTGGTATGGGTACACCTTGTGTTTGTGGATGTTCAGACGTAGTATTCACAGGAAAAGACTCAGTTACAATTGGTGGAAAGAAATTCAAGAAGGGTGACTTCATTTCTATCGACGGTTCAACAGGTAATGTATACGGTGAAGTTATCGCTGTAACTCCAGCTGCTGTATCTGGCGACCTCGAAACATTCCTTGGTTGGGCTGATGAAGTTCGCGCTGGTTCAGTACGTACAACTCCATCTGGAAAAACTGTTAAGGGATTCGAAGTTCTTGCTAACGCTGAACAGAACGAAGCTCCACAGGCATTCCGCTTTGGTGCTGCTGGTATTGGTCTCTGCCGTACAGAACACATGTTCTTCGAAGAACCAAAACTTACTTCATTCCAGAAGATGATTATTTCTGACTCTACAGAAGAAAGAAAGGCTAACCTTGCTGCTATCCTTCCTCTTCAGCAGAAAGACTTCTACGGAATCATTAAGACAATGGAAGGACGCGCTGTAACAATTCGTCTCTTGGACCCACCACTTAACGAATTCGTACAGGCTGAAACTCCAGACTTGGCTAAAGCTTTGGCTAAGAAACTTGGTGTTAAAGTTGACTTCATCGCAAAGAAATATAGCGAATTGAACGAACACAACCCAATGCTTGGTCACCGTGGTTGTCGTCTTGCTATCACATATCCAGAAATCTATGAAATGCAGGTTGAAGCTATTGCTCGTGCAACAGCTCAGGCTGAAAAAGAAGGTCTTAAACACGACGTTCGCATCATGATTCCAAATGTAACAACAGCTAACGAATTGAAACAGATTCGTGCTCAGGCTGAAGCAGTTATCGCAAACGTAAACAAAGAATGCGGTACAGCTCTCAAGTTCCAGATTGGTTCTATGATCGAATTCCCACGTGCTGCAGCTACAGCTAACGCTATTGCAGAATGTGCAGACTTCTTCTCATTCGGTACAAACGACCTTACACAGACAACATTCGGCTTCAGCCGTGATGACTACTCTAAATTCATCGATTCTTACTTGGATCAGAAGGTTCTCCTCCAGGATCCATTTAAGACTTTGGACGAAGATGGTGTTGGCGTAATGATCGGTCTTGCAGAAGAAAAGGGTCGTTCAGTTAAAGCTGACCTTCACCTTGGAATCTGTGGTGAACACGGTGGAGACCCAGCTTCTATCGCATTGTGCTACAAGCTTGGTTTGAACTACGTATCATGTTCACCATTCCGCGTACCAGCTGCTCGTCTTGCCGGTGCTCAGGCTGTAATTAAGGCTTCAAAATAGTTTTCAGACGGACACTCTTTGAGTGCCGTCTAAAACGTTTAATGGTGTGATTGCTTTGCAACACACCAAACTAGTTTCGACCTGACACTGCGTGCAGGTCAAACCATAGGGAAAGGCTCCTCAGTTTTGGGGAGTCTTTTTTTTGTGAACTTATTTTTGTGTTTGACGTAGTTGTTTTTTTTGCGCTGTTTTTTGTATAGCGGGAGTTTTTGGAGTACGATTTTTTTGTGTTTCAGTGGCAGTTTCGACCTGACACTGCGTGCAGGTCAAACCATAGGGAAAGGCTCCTCAGTTTTGGGGAGTCTTTTTTTGTGTTTGACGTGGTTGTTTTTTTTTGCGCTGTTTTTTGTATAGCGGGAGTTTTTGGAGTATGATTTTTTTCTGTGCTTCA
>ERZ808052.36-NODE-36-length-14997-cov-5.716756_pt1 | contig 14997 bp, 21 predicted proteins | sample MGYA00380200_ERZ808052 | MGnify/ENA primary metagenome ERZ808052 (study PRJEB31490, sample SAMN06133366) | cow dung metagenome | isolation source: H10 | host: cow | place: China: Chengdu | collected 2015-05 ...
AGACGGCATCCTGCGTCTGGAGATCGGCGGCAGTGAGAATTACATTCTCAGCTGCCTGAATTCCAGCGTTGATATCCCTATCCCTGGTGAGACCGCACCTGCAGAAGAGGTGACTGAGCCTGTTGCAGACCCCAGCGAGGAAACGGATCCCACTGCTGAAACTGAAGAAGCAGAGACCGTACCTTCCGAATCTCTTCCTGAAGAAACCCAGGAGGGGACCCTGGGCGGCATTCCCATTAAGCACCTGGTTCTCTTTGGCGGTGGCCTGATCCTGGCCATCGGCGCTCTTGTCGGCATCAACTTCTATCAGAAGCGCAGCGGTAAAAGCGCTGGTTCTGAGGAAGATGACGACGAAATCTGAGCAAAATGAGTCTGGGAAGAAACATAATAGACTGGTTATTACGAAATTGTAAATTATAGTCTAACCATAACCAATAGTTATTGACAAAAGATGGAGGCCGTGCTAGTATATAACCAAGGCAAGGGCTTGCACCAAGGTCATCGGTACGCCGGAAGAGCTCCCGACGTCAGACGCCACCAGGAGGTGCGCGGAAATCGGTGCGGATGTCAGCGATGAGCGATCCAACATGGTGCAAGTTCAACTGAATACTAGCCGGAAGGTTGCTTTCCACAGATACACTGTGTCATGACCAGTGTGCTGCGGTACAGGCAACCTTCCGGCTTTTTTTATTTGTCTGGAGGTTATTTTTGATGAAACAAAAAAAGAACAGAAAGGGACTTGCTAAGGACATCATGTATTGTCCCTACTGCGGTGGCCGTACGGAACTGCGCAGTGCAGATGGTATCTATCATGATAATCGTGACGGTACCATGCTGTATGTCTGCAAGAACTATCCCCGCTGCGATACATATGTAAGAGTTCGTCCCGGAACCATGGAACCCATTGGCACACTGGCCAATGGCCGCCTACGTGCCCTTCGAACGGAGGCGCACCGTTACTTTAACCAGCTTTACGAAAGAGGCATCATGAGTAAGCGTGAGGCCTATGAGTGGTTGTCTCAGATGATCGGACTGCCCATGTCCAAAACCCATATCGGTATGATGGGCGAATATTATTGCGAGCTGGTAATCGAAGAAAGCAAGAAGCTTCTGGGAGGTACCAGGCGTCAAAGAAAAGGGTACTACCTGATGAATCACGTAGGAGGATACAGAAATGAGATTAACTCCGGAGCAGCAGCGTGTGGTTGAAGAGAACATGGGCCTTGTTGTGAAAGTCATCCAGGACAAGGTCCATGACCTGAATCAGGATAGCTGTTTTTCGTTTGAAGATCTGCGGCAGATCGGTGCCATCGGACTTTGTAAAGCTGCAGCAACTGATAAGGGCGGGTGTTTCTCTACCTATGCCTACAGACTCATTTGGAATGAGATTTGTGATGCTTTGATCAAAGCCACCCGTATCAGCAAACGGGAGCAGCTCAGAGAAGCCGGCGATATCTATCGTGCAGTCAAAGAAAACGAACCCCTCGAACTCTTTCTTTCCTGTGAGCTGCAGATCCTGATGGATCAGCTCCGAGCCCGGGCATCCGGAACTACAGCCAAAGGTATCCTTTGTCTGGAACTGAGCAGTGAAGGCTATACCAGTTCTGAAATTGCTGGCCTTGTGGGTGCGAAACCTGGTACTGTGAGGCTTTGGATGACGAAAGGGCGCCGGTTTCTGCTTGAGCAACCGGAGTTCAAAGAATATATGGAGGTGAATCAGTGACTCATTTGAAAAAGAGGGTCAGAGGTTGGGTGGTGCCCATATCTCTGACCCTTTTCGTATTTGTTTTGATGAAGGCGGTTTTCTTTGTCGGCTATGTACCTACCGCATCTATGGAGCCAACATTGAAGGCAGGAAGCTATATCTTTGGAATCCGAAATACAAGCAAGTTAGAAACCGGCGATATCATCGTTTTTCATCACGATGGCCAGCTGCTGGTAAAGCGCATCGCCGGGTGCCCGGGTGATGAAATTGACCGACGGGATCTGGCATATATGAAGACCGTTGCCATTCCGGTATGGAATGATCCGCTCCTGACAATACCGGAAGATTGTTATTTTGTGCTCGGTGACAACGCAGAAAACTCAATTGATTCTCGCTATTGGGATAATCCTTACGTGAACCAAGCAGATATTGTTGCAAGAATACTTATTAATTGATTTGAAAGGAACGACATACTATGTTTAGTAAGAAGGAAGTAAATAGAGCATTAACCTGGATGTTCTGTCTGTATGACATTGCGGATGTGGAGATCATGGGGACGGACTTTGATACAGTTCCTGAGGTAGTCGATGCCCTCACACCGGACATACTGGCTCGAAAGTATAAGAAGGAGGCTCAGAAGTTAAACGCTTTCCGTGTATCTACTGGCCCGGAGGACGAAGGCAGCTACTGTGGGGAGGAACTGTTTCCGCAGAAAGCTGTGTTTATCTGTGCCGTTGACTGCCAGAAGGTAGCAACTGATCGCATTCGGGTGGAGTCGGAATCCGAGTTGTGGTTGCTGAGTAATATGAAATTTGCGCGTGTCCACTGCACCCGGATACTTACCTTAAATGGTGAAGAGGTTACAAGTGTAACGGAGTGTCGCAACTTTGTCGGAATCATCAAAGGCAAAGAAGATCTGTTTGTAGATGCCCAGACCCTTTTTGAGGTGCTGGATGATGCAGGGATGTTTGAAGCCCTGGTTAGAGAAAAAGAGAAAGAAGACGAGCAGGATAAATAATGTTATACGGGTCGTTCCCATTAGGGAGCGACCCGCTATTTTTGTTTTCTGTAGGCAATGCCTTTGGTATTTACATTCAATCAGCAAACAGCTAAAATAGAAGTATCAAGTTTAGGAGGTGGCTACCGTGGCAAAACTCGTATTTCATGTTGATGTCAATAGTGCGTATCTGTCCTGGGAAGCTGCCCGGAGAGTTGCAAACGGAGAGCCGGATATCCGTTTGATCCCTGCTGTCATTGGCGGTGATCGCGAAAAGCGAACCGGTGTTGTCCTGGCTAAATCTATCCCGGCTAAGAAATTCGGTATCAAAACAGGTGAGCCCATTGGCATGGCGCTTCGCAAATGCCCGGATCTTTTCATGGCCAGACCGGATTTCCAGCTTTATGAAGAGAACTCCAGAAAATTCATGGATATTTGCAGAGAATATGCCCCTATCGTAGAAAAAGCCAGCATCGATGAGTGCTATCTCGATATGAGCGGCACCCATCGGATCTATCCCGATCCCGTAGCGTTGGCGCACACTATCAAGGACAGAATTCGAAATGAGTTTGGGTTTACTGTCAATGTTGGTATCGGTGAGAATAAACTGCTTGCCAAGATGGCCAGTGACTTTGAAAAGCCGGATAAAGTACATACCCTATTCCTGAACGAAATTCCGCAGAAGATGTGGCCGCTGCCTGTAGGAGAACTCTTTACGGTAGGTGGTGCCACAGCAGATAAACTGCGGCAGGCTAAGATCATGACAATTGGAGATCTGGCACATACAGATATTGCCCGTGTCCAAAAGATCGTAGGCATGAAAATGGGCAAGCACATCCATGATTATGCCAACGGTATTGACCCTTCTCCGGTTCTTGCCGAGCCTGAGGAAGCCAAGGGATACAGCATTTCCACGACGCTGGAGGAGGATGTAAAGAAAGCTGCGCAGGCATATCCGGTTCTTCTTGCACTGGCAGACAGTGTTACTGCCCGGATTCGCAGTGATGGAGCGAAAGCGTACTGTGTGTCAGTAACTATCCGGGATAATTCTTTCAAGACAAGGTCTCATCAAATGAGTCTGATGAATCCAACGGATATCTCCACCGAGGTATATGAAATAAGCAAGAAGCTTTTCGATGAACTCTGGGACGGTGTGACGCCCCTGCGTCTGCTGGGTATTGCGCTTACCAATATAACCCGGGAAGAAACAACGCAGTTTTCTTTGTTCGAGGATGAACGCCGGGAAAAGTCTCGCAAAATCGATAAGGCAAAGGATGCCCTGAACGCCAGGTTTGGTTCGGCTACTATTGTTCGTGGCTCCAGTATTCAGTCCAATATCGATGTGGGAAAGAAATATAAAGCCCAGATCGAATTACAGCAGAAGAAAAACAAAACCTGATATCCGGAAAGGAAACATGGACATGAACATTCCTTACAGAATTATTCGAAGTGATCGTAAAACCATCGCAATTCAGATTATGCCTGATGGAAATGTCGTTGTCCGGTGCCCGAGAAGGATGAGGTCCGATGATATCAAAAAATTTGTAGAATGTAAAGCCAGATGGATAGAGAAACACCTTGCTGCACGTAACCCGATAGAACACAGTAAGCTTGCAGAACAGGAAATCAAGCAGCTCAGGGAGAAGACCAGGCAATTGGTAACCAGAAGAGTGGAATACTTCGCGCCTATTATTGGGGTTACATACGGGCAGATAGCCATTCGCACGCAACGTACCCGATGGGGAAGCTGCAGCAGCAAAGGGAATCTGAACTTTAACTGCCTATTAGGCATTGTTCCTTCTGAAGTTCTCGATTATGTTGTTGTCCATGAGCTATGTCATAGAAAGGAATTGAATCATTCTGATCGGTTTTGGAATGAGGTTTCTCGCATTTTGCCGGATTATAAAACACGCAAACAGTGGCTGAAGGATAATGGACCCAGCCTGATCGCCAGAATTTGAGTAATAGGATAGGGGAGCAGCAAGTAGATTTGCCGCTCCCCATTTTATTTTATGCAGCCATATCACGAAGCCGCTCGACCTCACTGTAAGGCTTGATGTAACCCATGTGATACTCCATGGTCAGGATCTTATCCATGTTCTGGACCTTGACCAGGGGCATCAGATCTTCCATGAGATCGTAAGCAGCACGGTAACCGCAGTAGAAACCGTCGAATGCGGCGCTGTAAACACGCTGCTGCCAGGCACAGGCGATGCTGACCATGTGCTCTTTGTTTTCCTCACTCAGCGCATCCATGATAGCCCGGTCGATCTCATTACACAGCTCAATGTTTGCGTAGTTCTCGTGGTGCCGCTGCATACCGGGCTGCATCAGAAGATCCTGAAAAACCAGATCATCGAAGCCGCCATCGTTGGCTTTGGAATAGCCGAAGAACTGCCGGAAGGCTCCGAAGATACCGCACTTGAAGCCATACTGAGCAGCATAGTTCCGGCGCCGGATATAAGCCTGCTCCATCTGCTCCAGACTCATTTTCTGTTCCTCCGTCAGCAGGGGAAGCAACTTCGCATAACCGGTCTGGCAGTCAGGTTCCGTATCCCCGTAGTCCTTGGTGTCATAGAGCGCACAGATATCCTTCTGGAACTGGGCATCCATGGCACGACCTTCCATGCCGGCGATCAAATCTTTTACTTTCATTTTTACGATTCCTCCTATATACTTATCTTGTAGGTGTTTACCTTACGCGTCAAGTATATCAAAGGTCATAACTCGAAATCGCTCACAATCTGTCGGCAAAAGAAAATAAAAAGGCCGCCGGATCAGATCCGGCAGCCATTGAAAATCACATTTTCTTCTTAATGATAGGAATCAGGCTCTCGCACATCTCCATGAGCGTACGGGTTTGATCTTCTGAGAGGGCATGTGCGGAAGCACACATCCGAACAACGGATTCAGCAGGGGAGTCCATCCGGCCCAGAAGATAATCTACGGGTACATCCAGTGCCTCTGCGATGTTGCAGAGAGTCTGCAAACTGGTATTACGGGCACCATTTTCGATATGCCAGAGAGATTCCACGGCGATACCGACTTTCTCTGCCAGAACTTCGCTAGAAACTTTCTTTTCCTTTCGGGCCGCGCGGATCCGTTGACCCATGAGAACGATGTTGATTTCCATATTGTACACCTCTACGCATTAAGTACAGTAAGATAAGTATATAAAAACTTATTCTTCAAATGAATGAGCCACACCGTAGAGGTCTACGCAGTGCGTAATGTTCAATATGCTTTTTCTTTCGACATAATTCTTTCTTGGGCACGAACGTATGGGAAAGGTTTATTGAAGAAATTTCTTGGAAAGTAATGATTGATGTAACTTTTGGGTACTAAAATCGTACTTATATTATAAGGGGATACTATACCCATTTTATAGACATTCTGTGAATTGTACGTGAACCTGATTGTAAGTTGTATCCATTTATGCTAAAATCAAACTGAAAAACTATACACTCACAAGTGTATTCTGTACGAAGGAAGTTGGTCGCCATGGTTATTGAACTGAACAAGAACCCAATCTCGGATCATACCGAGCGTTACCGTGCAGCGGGTCTTTCTCTGGAGTTTCTGGGAGAGATGGCAAAGGCAGTGTCTGCACTGCAGGCTGCAGGTTATGAACCTTACGATCAGCTTTATGGATATGCCATGCACGGTAATGATCAGTATATCACAAGACATGGCGGTGCCCGGGAAATCGTCATTAAGATGGATGTCAAGGATATTAAGATATTCTTGAAGCACTACAAGGATCAAAGGTAAGAGAGACGTTTTGGATATGGCAAGAAAGTCCACGAAAGAAAATAAGAATATCTATCAGCGCACCCGTGAGGGCCTGGATCTGACTCGTGAAGAGGCCAGTGATCTTCTGGAGACCATGTCTCCGGAACGGATCGAAAAGATCGAGAGCGAGAGATCTATGCCCCATCCAGATGAAGTGCTGCTGATGTCCGATAAATACAAACAGCCCACCCTCTGTAATTACTACTGTGCCAATGAATGCCCCATCGGCGCCCAGTATGTGCCTGAGGTGAAGATCAAGGACCTGTCTCAGATCGTGCTGGAAACCATTGCATCCCTAAATGCCATGCAGCGGCAGAAAGAACGGCTGATCGAGATCACTGTGGATGGTCACATCTCTGGCGATGAGCTGGCAGACTTCGTACATATCCAGGAAGAACTGGAGAAGATATCTATTGCCGTGGAGACGTTGCAGCTCTGGTGTGAGCGGATGCTGGATACCGGCGCTATTGACCAGGCCCAGTATGAAGCTTACAAGAAAAGCAAACAGTAAAGTTAATTCTCCCCATGAAGAAAATATTGGCCCTCTAATTTGCGGAAGTCGTCCTTTATTCTGCTATTCGCTTTCTGTAGAATAGATGCATACCAGAAAGGAATGCAGCAGAAAGGATGGGATGTGTTTGACTGCAAGAGAAAGAATTCTGATAATCCGGCTTATGGAGAAACTGGAGAAACACCCTGCATACGCCAAAACACTGGGAATCGAGGCCACCGGTGCAGTGAATAATCAGAATATGGAATCAGACCTGCAGGGCCTCACAAGTGCGTGAGGTCCTTTGTGCTTATTGAAAGGAGAAGGAAATATGAAATGTCCTTATTGTGGTGAGCAAATGAAGTCCGGTGTAATCCGTTATGACAGCAGATCCGGACTACGCTGGAGAAACGAAGAGGAACAAATCTCCAATTGGGATAAATTCTGTGATTCCCTTGGCGGTATCGGACAACTTACTGCTGCTGAAGAAAATGGCTGGGCACGAGGCAGTATCGTCGGTGAATATTGCTCCGCTTGTAAGAAACTGATTATCGAAACCGATATCCGGCGATAAAGAAAGGAATCCTAAATGTTCGAATTACTTATTATCGCAATTTTTATCTGGCTGCTGGTGAAAGCCATCGGCCTTGCATTCAAACTGACCTGGGGTGTTGCGAAGATCGTCGCCAGTATCCTGATCGGTCTGGCATTCCCAGTACTGATCGTCTGCTTCATTTTTGTCGGCGGTATTGCATTACTGGTGCCTGTAATTATGATCGCTATTGCGGCAGGCATTCTGAAGGCTTGCTTCTAAATATACTTCCTGAAATAGGAAAGGAGAGCGGCAATGAAAAATCGAAGAGTATGTCCCAAGTGCGGAGGCACCGATATCCTTCGGGTAGAAGGAAAAGCGGGTGCATATGGGTCTGGTAATAACATCATGACCGGCATGACAATCTTCTCTGCTGTCCTGGTTCACAGATATGTATGCTGTGACTGTGGCTACAGCGAAGAATGGATCGACAAGGAAGATATCAGAAAGCTCAAAGAGCGTTTCTAATAGGAGGATATTTTATGCGTTATGAAATCAAGGGCGGGAGTTTTCCCGTAGTTATTTGCAATCTGGAAAACGGTGAGAAGATGATCACCGAGAAGGGCTCCATGGCCTGGATGAGTCCCAATATGCAGATGGAGACCCACGGCGGCGGTCTTGGCCGGATGTTCTCCAAGGCATTCTCCGGTGAGAGTATGTTCCAGAATCACTATACCGCCAAGGGTGGCCCCGGTATGATCGCCTTTACATCCAGCTTCCCCGGTGAGATCAAGGTACTGGAGATCGGCCCTGGTCAGGAATTCATTCTTCAGAAGAGTGCCTTCCTGGCATCCGAAGCAGGTGTGGACCTGTCTATTCACTTCCATAAGCGTCTGGGTGCCGGCTTCTTCGGCGGCGAGGGCTTCATTATGCAGCGTCTCTCCGGCCGCGGTACAGCCTTCGTGGAGATCGACGGCGATCTGATGGAGTATGTCCTGAAGCCCGGTCAGAAGATCGTGGTGGATACCGGCAATGTGGCAGGCTTTGAGCCTTCCGTGCAGATGGATATCCAGACTGTCCCCGGTGCCAAGAATATGCTCTTCGGTGGTGAAGGTATCTTCAATACTGTCCTGACTGGGCCTGGCAGAGTATGGCTGCAGACCATGCCCATCTATAATGTGGCAAACGCTATCCGTCCCTATATCCCTACCAAGAGTGACTAAGTGCTATGGAGGATAGAGAATAGGAAGCAGTGTTCTCCATCTGGGTGGACTGGGAGAACCGAGTCATATCATTCTCCGAAGAAAATGGGTTTGAGAAACTTTCGTTCCCAACCCATGAGGAGAAGTTCAAGTTCGCCATTGATCGAGGAAATGAAGGATTTGGGATCCAGTGACTATTTGAAAAGAGGTGTCATTTATGAAATACGCATCTGATTTTAGAAGTATTGCCCGAGATGCCTTAAGAGGCAGATGGGGTATTGCAGTGATCGCAGGACTGATCGCATCGCTTTTGGGCGCTGTTGCATCCAGCGGTCCTGAGGTCAAATTCAATTTCAGTGATAACGGCGCCAACGTCAATCTGATGTTTGCAAACCAGGAGATTTATTCTTCTTCTGGCGGCTGGCTGCCTGAACTGAATGCATTCATCGTAGGCGGTGCCATTTACATTATGATCGCAGCCCTGATTATGGCAGCTGTGTTCTTTGTCCTGGGTAGCGTGATTTCCCTGGGCTACTCCAGATTCAATCTGGATCTCGTTGACCGCCGTAAGGAACCTGATATCGGTACTTTGTTTGGCTTCTTTCCTCACTGGAAGAACGCAGCCATCGCAAAGCTTCTGGAAACCGTCTATGTGATCCTGTGGTCTCTGCTCTTTATCATTCCTGGCATCATTGCTTCTTACAGCTATGCGATGATCCCTTATATTCAGGCTGAGCGCCCTGAAATGGCTCCTGGTGATGTTCTTGCTCGCTCTAAGGAGATGATGGAAGGTAACCGTTGGCGTCTGTTCTGCCTGCAGTTCAGTTTCATCGGCTGGGACATCCTGAGTTCTTTAACGCTGGGTATTGGTAATCTATGGCTGAGACCTTATAAACAGGCAGCAACTGCTGCATTCTACCGTGATATATCCGGTACTGAATATACAGTTTCGCCTGAGGAACACGAACCAGTACTCTACATCGCTGAAGAATAATACATACGTAGGAGGCCAATATGGGCTTACAAAATAGAATCGCACAATACCGGGAGTATAAGAACGGTGTCAGTCACTGCACCTTCAACCCTGAGGGCCCCGGCGTGGTCCGGATCCATCTGATCCCACCCAAATTTCGTTTCTTCCGTTCCAGCGCATATATCGTAATTCTAAATGGCTATTATCTTCTGCCACTGGGTTATTCCTGGGCCCTGATCCTTTCCAACTTCATGAAGGAAGTAAATCAGTATGACGGAAAGCCTATTACGGAGGAAGATGAGGACTCCATCGTTGAGAGGACCGTCCGCAGTGTCCACAAGGTCTATCCCACGGTGCCCAAAAAGGATATTGAAGAGGATCTTGGGGATCTGCTGGATATTCTGTTTTCTGTTGCAAGAGGAAACGATCCGGACGCAGAAATAGAAAAGCTGTCCATCCGGGCCTATCGTGACAATATGACGGCACCTCACCGTATGGATCTAATGGTCAGCGCTATGACCGATGGATGTGGCAAATGGAAGTGCAATCAGAAGTGCGTTTTCTGCTATGCAGCCGGTCAGGAAATGGGAAAGACTACAGAAATGTCTACCGAGCAGTGGAAGAAGGCTATTGACCGGCTTGAAGCAGCCAGAGTGCCCATGGTTACCTTTACTGGAGGTGAACCCACGCAGCGCGAGGACATTGCGGAACTGGTTGGCTATGCCAAGCGTATGGTCACCAGACTCAATACCAACGGTGTAAATCTTACCTCGGAGCTGGTCCAGGATCTGAAGAAAGCAGGGCTTGACAGTGTTCAGGTGACTCTTTATTCTCACGATGAGAGCGTCCACAATGCTCTGGTTGGCTGCAATCACTATTCTGATACCATCCGGGGTATCCGCAATGCTGTAGCAGCAGGCCTGGATATCAGCATTAACACGCCTCTTTGCAAAAAGAATGCAGACTACGAGAAGACGCTGGCTTTCATCCATTCTCTCGGTGTTCGTTTCGCAACCGTCAGCGGTCTGATCTGCACCGGTATGGCCGGCATCAATCACGAGGAGTACGATTTACTTTCCGATGAGCTATATGAGATCGTTAAGCGCGGAAAAGAATTTTGTAATGACCATGAGATGGAAATGGACTTCACATCTCCGGGCCTGATTGAAGCTGAAAAGCTGGAAGCATTGGGCATGAATGTTCCTATGTGCGGTGCTTGCCTCAGTAATATGGCCATTGCGCCCGATGGAACTGTTGTTCCTTGCCAGAGCTGGCTGGGAGCTGATGCTTCTCTTGGTAACATTCTGACAGATCCATTCAAACGTATCTGGAACCATTCCCTTTGTAAATCTCTTAGAAATATGTCTGAAGAGCAGGCACTGGCCTGTCCCTTCCGGGCACGGAAAGGTGGTGACCGGGTATGAATAAGGGCCGTGTAAACGCAAAGTACGAAGATAAGTACATCAAATCCAACCGTACATTCCCGACCGGCAATACAGTTCTCTTGGTCATCATCATTACGATCCAGATTGGTTTGATCATTCTAGGCTGCGCCTATCAGCCGAAACCTCAGGATGTTATCCATCAGTACAATGTGACTGTAGATCCTCAGAAAGACGGCAGTCTGGATATTGAGTACCACCTGGTATGGGAGGCTTTGGATCAGTCTGAAGAGCTGACCTGGGTGGAGATCGGTATGCCGAACAGTAACTACACTGTCTATCCCGAATCGGTTTCTTCCAATATAAGTCATTACAGACAGAATACGGAAGATGATTATATAACGCTCAGACTGGATTTTAAGAAAGCCTATATCGGCGGAGATGTCATTGAGTTCTCTTTTAAGGTCAACCAAAAAGATATGCTCTGTAAGAACGAGAAGGGTTACTTCTATGAGTTTGTACCAGGCTGGTTCAACGCAATTCATGTTAAGCAGTATGAGTTTCTGTGGCTCATGGATGGTGCTAAGGATTATGTAAAGCGCGGAAGCCTAGACTACGGTGAGTACAGTAAAATGTCTGTTCAATACGGGCAGAATGACTTTGCCGGTTGCCAGACTGTAAATTACCGTGCGTTCGATGATGATGGTGCCTATAATGAGCTTAAGGAAGATAAAACAGCCATTATCGTCCTGTGTTGCTTTGGCGCTGGATTGTTGATCATTGCGGAAGTATATATCATTGACTGCTATGTTTCCTACGGTCGGGGCAGAGGATTCTTGACCGGCCACGGTTATCATATCCACACTTATGGAAGATCCAATCCTTATTACATCCGTGCAAGAGATAAGTATAATGCCCAGCACGCAAGCCGTTCCGGAGGACGCAGCGGAGGCTGTGCCTGCGCATGTGCGTGTGCTTGTGCTGGTGGTGGCCGAGCCGGTTGCAGCCAGAAGGATACCTTTGGCATGGCAAAAGGATGGCGTAAAAAGAATTACACTCAGGGAAAATAATTCCTTTTTAAGGAAAGAGAGGTGTATCTATATGGCTGATATCTTAACCGAACTGCAGCAGAAGGTTGCAATGAAGCCTGCGCTGGAAGCAAAGCTCCGTGAGCTACAAAACCAGAGAAGGGAATATGACCGGGAGGTCATTTCCCTCCGGGTGGCATTTCGTAAAGAGCAGGAAGATGTAGAGAAACTGGAAGGCAGAAGCCTGGCCAACTACTTCTTCCAGGTGGTCGGCAAACTGGATGAGAAGCTCGATCAGGAACGCAGAGAAGCATATGCCGCCAAAGTCAAAATGGATGCAGCTGAGCGAGAGCTTGCCGGCATTGAGGCTGACATCTCTGAGATTCAGACCCAGCTTAATGAGATCCGAGTTGCTGAAGTGCAATATAAAGAAGAGCTGGAAAAGAAGCGTGCCATGCTGAAGGCTTCCGGAACCGCTGCAGCTGATCAGATCCTTGAGATCGAGCAGAAGATTGCTGCTCTTGAAGCCCAGAAGCGGGAGATCAAGGAGGCAATTTCTGCCGGCTATTCCGCCCGAAGCACAGCAGATCGCATCCTATCCGAGCTTGAGAGCGCTGACGGATGGAACACCTGGGATATGTTCGGCGGTGGTGGTATCATCACCCATATGGCCAAACACAGCCATCTGGATGAGGCCCAGGACCTGGTATCTGATCTGCAGAGCAAGCTCAGACGGTTCAAAACGGAGCTGGCAGACATACAGATCACTGCCAATATGCAGGTCAATATCGATGGCTTCCTGCGGTTTGCGGACTATTTCTTTGATGGCCTGTTTGCAGACTGGGCCGTTGGCGATAAGATCAATCAGTCTATGAACTCTGTGTCCAGCACTAAGAGCCAGATTAGCAGAACTTTGGATAAACTGAATTCCATGGAACAGGCAGCAGACCATGGCATCGCAAGCCTGAAACAGCAGGTGGATGATCTGATTGTGAAGGCGTAGTGGTATTGTTTCGCTTGTCCAGGGAGATTGATTTCCACCTGTACTTCCGATATAATACTATTAGACAAACTTGAAGTTGTGGAGGTAAAGTCAATAATGGAACTTATTATATCAAGTGTATTAACAGCAATTATAAATTTGCTTGTATTTTCATCGATTCCTTTGATTTGGTGGTTTTGCAGACACAGAAAAAAAGAAAGGTTCTTTAAGTGGATAGGAATATACAAACCACAGTTAAAAAGCAAATGGTGGTTATTGCTTATTTTTGCAGTACTTTACTATTTCTTTTATAACTTTGACTTTACACAGCTTGTTGATGCAAATACATTGGCCTATATAGAAAACAGTTCTTCTGTATCCGTAAATGCTTTTGCTGGAATTGGTGTTGCAGCAATTTTGCCTGCACTCATTGAAAATTTTATTGCAAATGGTGTTGCTGAGGAAATATTATACAGAGGATTTTTGTGTAAGAGATTTTGCAACAAACTCGGTGATGTACAGGGCATTCTTTTACAAGCACTATTATTTGGTTTAATGCACAATGTAATATACTTATTAGCTGGATTGAATGTAGGGATTTGGTATCATACCCTTACATTTGTGTTTACTGGTACTGGTGCATTGTTGCTTGGTTTGCTTAATCAAAAATTGTTTAATGGTTCAATCATACCAAGTATTTTGTTGCATGGAGCAGGTAATTTTATTACGACAATGCTGATTGCATTTGCATAAATCATACGGATTTTTTGTTCGACAACTTCCAATTTTGTTAACTGATCCTTGAAATTGACATGTTAGATATAACTTATTGGTTTTAGGTGGTGAAACGAATGAGCAGCTATATTTTGGTCCACAGAAAAGACGTTGATAAGCGCTGGTGGAATGACCTCGTCAAGGCCTGTGCGGTCGTCGGGGATACCTTTGAGATCCACTGCTGGTCTGATGAAACTGCAGAGATCATGGCTGCTCTCCGGTATGGCCAAAAGGTCAAGACCTCCTGGTCTGGCGGCACCGTGATCCGCGGCAGGATCACAAGGGAGTTTCTCTCCTTCCTGACAGAAGCAAAGAAACCTACGGATACCGAGATCTATAATAAGATGACTCCATTCTTTACCATCGTCTTCGGAAATAAGCTACACAGTGAGCATTACGGAACGGAGATCATCATATCCAAGGTGATCCGGGAGAAGCAGCCTGCTGTTGACCGGATCCTGGATCAAATGTCGGAAATCGGTACGGTACATCGCAATATCGGGTAAGGAGGAGCTGCTATGAAGAAGTGGAAATGGATATGGATCGGACTGGCAGTGATCCTAGTTGTCAGTGTTCTTCTCCTGAGTAATCCTCAGATTCGGACAAATCTCTTTGTCAGACTGTATCATGATGATATCGAGGAAGGCCTCCGAATGAATGCTGGTGTTCCTGCAGATGATGCGGTACTGTTTGGCTATAAGTACGTAAACACTTGGGAAGGGGAACATTCAATGGTAGAGTTCCTCATCACGACCAGAGGGGATACCTACTATGGTTGCTATTACTCGCCGGATGATGTACCCCTGGCATTCCAAAATACAGCTGCGGAGCTGATTCAGTGCGGCCATGACAGCTGGAAATGGTCTGCAGAAGGCGATAATGCCGGCAAGACTATGAAGATCATGGATCACTGGTACTACTTTGAAGCATCCTTTTAAGATGGGAGGTAATGAAAATGGCTGAAACCTATTGCGGAAAAAACTGCGCTGAATGCAGCAAAAGAGAAGAATTGAATTGTCAGGGTTGTAAGGCAGGCCCCGGCAGACAGTTCGGAGGAGATTGTGAACTTGCCAAGTGTGTCCGGGATAAGGGGCACGAAACCTGCGAGACCTGCGGTTTCAAGGGTAACTGCGGCACACT
>ERZ808052.38-NODE-38-length-14722-cov-4.617958_pt1 | contig 14722 bp, 16 predicted proteins | sample MGYA00380200_ERZ808052 | MGnify/ENA primary metagenome ERZ808052 (study PRJEB31490, sample SAMN06133366) | cow dung metagenome | isolation source: H10 | host: cow | place: China: Chengdu | collected 2015-05 ...
CTTGCCACGCTTCCAGTTCAGAGTGACACGGTTCAGAATGGTATCGGTAATGACCAGCAGGCCGGTGGGCTTCAGCTGTGCACCCAGGCCGTGGATATCAAAGACAAGAACACGCTTGTCCAGATCCACAGTACTGTGCTGTCCGAAGATATCCAGAGAACCGGTGGTGAAGAGTTCCATGGACAGAGCAATCTGCTTTGCTTCGGGTTCGGGCTGCTGCATCAGCTTGTCACGCAGAGTGCTGAGGGTAGGCACGATACCGCTCTGCTCAGCATCTCGGTAGACGGCTCTGGTACAACGGTCAATGATAGACTTCTGCTGAGGGCCAACACCCTTACTGTCAATCTGTTCGATCAAAGACATGATGAACTGAGACTTGACGATAATGGGGTCGTTCTCGCCGTAGCCCTCAACCATATACATGGCATTCAGGCGATCCTTGCCACCGGCAGCGACACGGATGACGGCACATTCATCACCCATAAGGGCTTCCACCATGGGTGCGTATTCGCCTTCAGGGTCACAGATCAAGATCTCATCATCACTGTTGAGGATGGTGGGAACCATGATGCCCTTCGCACAGAAGGACTTACCGGAACCAGGAACGCCAAGCAACCATGCGGACTGGTTCAGCAGGTTTGCCTTGTTGCAGAGGATCAGGTTGTTGGAGATTGCGTTCTGGCCATAATAAACGCCTCCCTTATCCATGATCTCCTGGACCTTAAACGGCATAAATACCGCAAGGCTTTCGGTGGTCAGGGTTCGGAAGGCGTTGATCTTACGGACGCCGATGGGAAGAACAGTGTTCAAGCCATCGAACTGCTGATACTTCAGCGTTGCCATCTGGCACATGTGCTTACGTGCAGTGGAAAGCAATGCTTCGGTATCACTGTCCAACTGTTCCTTAGTGTCTGCAGTGTGAACCATTGTAATGACTGCGAACATCATTCTCTGGTCACGAGTGGTCAGGTCATCCAGGAATTCCTTGGATTCCTTTCTCTGCTGTTCCATGTCATAAGGAACAACTGCAGAGAAGTTGTTGTTGCTGTTCTGGCGGCGCTGCCAGTTGGTGATGTTTGTCTCCACGCCGAGCAAACGGTTTTCAACCTCTCGCACAGCTTCATCCGTGGGGATGGGAATTACATCGATGGAGAGCATCATGTTTCTGTTCAGCTCAGTAAGCTCAGACACCATGCTGTCCTTGATATAGGACGCATAGTCCTTCAGGTAGATTACACGAGCATAGCGTTCGCCGATCTTCAGGTAGTCGGAGTACTTCTCGATGCTATCGGGACAGATATAATCACGGAAATCATGGCCCTTCTTCATCATGTCACGAGCGTCGAAGGTGAAGAAGTTCTCTTCGCCGGAGCGGTAGAAGTCATGAAGTACCCGCAGGCGATCGCTTGCAGATAATTCGACACATTTCGACCCCAGTGCGGCGAAGTGTGCCTGCAAATCTGCGCTGATGCGAGCAAAGTAAGCTCTGGCCTCTTCCACGGTTTTCTTGGCGATGGAGATGGTAATGAACTTCTCCTGCATGACGCCTTCTGCGTTCATGGCTTTGTCTAGAAGCATGTGGTTGTACTCCTCGCGGTACTCATCCCGCCAGTCACCTTGCATGGGCATCAGGCTGGTACCTTCGAAGTCTGCTTCATTCATGCGGTGGTTGTAGATGGTGATCTTTGTAGTCGCACCACTGTCCAGACTGTTGAGCAACTCGGAGTAGGTCAGGAACATGTTTTCCTTGTCTTCACGAGAGGCTACCATATAGTTGATATCCGTGAATTTGAAAGACTTGGCAAACTTGTTTCCAACCCGGAAGATGCCATCGTTCCAGATACAACTGATCGGGATGACATCCTGGACTCTTCGAGGAACCTTATAACGTTCCTTGTCCTGAGTCATAATGGTTTTAATCGTTTTCATCATGCGCTTTATGGCCCTCCTTTTCGTGGGATTCTACGATTCCCTTCATGGTCTCGTAGTAGATGTTGTTGACCGGCTCGGATCGTAAGAAGCGGGGTTCAATGAACTCAGATCTCAACCACGCCCACAGAAACTGTTCGGCAGTCATGCCGTGGTAAGTGATGAATCCCATTGCGGCAAACGGTGCCGCACCCAGGATGCACACCCAGCTCACAGTCTCTGTGCCCAGATAGGGCTTCAGAACAAAGTACAGAAGCACAGCTACGCCCAAGGCCAGGACAGAAAAAATGAACTGTCTCAGCGACAGTCCAAAGAACATAGATTCCGTATAGTTACGGATTTCTCGGTTTATCTTTACTTCCATTGTTCATCCTTTCTCGACGGGCCGCAGCCTCTATTTCTTCTTTGCAGACGCAATCATCTGCAAGGCACTTCACCTTGCCGTGGCGCTTGCCGCCGTAAAATAAGCAGTATTTGCAATCGCAATCCGCAAGGCTCCAACCTTGCCAGCGATTTAAGATTCGGGTATTCTTCGTTTTCATTACAACCCCATCATCTCTCTGACGATCCGGTCAGCCATTTTCACAGCTCCAACCAGGATCAGCATATTGAAGATTAGCTCGCCTATATAACTCCAGACCATCGATGCAGCAGCGGCACCCGTATTCACATCAGGTGGTGTGTTCGCAAACACGGAGAAGATAATACAGGCTAGGACGATGATAGCTCCTTCAAGACAAACACCGGCGTAGCTCTTCAAGAAGCTCTTACCAATGTTTTGCGTGGGTTCGCCTGCGAAGCAGGACAAGGGAATCGGAGAGATTGCCGTGTACATATAGAGCTTAAAGAAGCGTCCATACACACTTAGGATCATAATGAACGACAGTACCCAAACGAACAGTCCACCGATCAGCGTGACAGCCCAAAGCGGGATCGATTCAAAGAAGCCACAATCCTCTATGGCTGTTATGATCTCTGTTGGCAAAACTGTTGTCGCGGATTGCCCCAATCCTGCAGAGTTCATGATGGTACTGATGACGCCTTGTATGATGCTTAGGAATGCTAGCATTAGTTCAAGGCCGTAAGTGACAACAGCCTTTGCCAGTACAAAGCGAATGAATATTTTGATGGCATGTTCTGGCTTTTTAAGCTCTGCGAAAGATCCGCAGGTTTTCATGACGCCGACAACAAAGAATAAAACCAAAAGGGCATAACCGATTGCCTGTATTGCGCCATGAATGTTGGTGATGACTGACCAAATTTGGCCGCCTCTAAAGGTTTCAGGCGACTGCGTGATAATTGTCCATATCTCAGCGAGCTTTTCGTTCCAAACTTCCAGTGCATTTTCTAAGTTTTGCACGACCCAGTTATCCGACATTCATGCACCTCCTTTCGGGAGGGCCCGTTTGGATGAGCCCTCCCTGAATGTCTGTGGATAATCAACCGGTGATGAGAGTCAGAATTTCCTTTGCGAAGGTGATGACGATACCACCGGCAAGGGTCAGGAAGCCGTTAGATCGCTGAGAGGGGTCGTGGGACTGCAGAGACAGACCAACCTGGACGATACCCCAACCCAGAAGGATCAGACCAACTGCTCGGATCAGGCCGAAGATAAAGTCGGACAGGTTGTTAACGACAGTGAGGGGATCGCCACCGGCAGCAAAAGCAGTTACGCTCATGCCGGTCACCATGGTCAGTGCCAGCACCGTCAGTACGTAGAAACGGAAGCCCTTTTTTACTTTGCCGGGCATAGGCAGCTTATTGTTCTTCTTGTTTTCGCTCATTGCGCATTACCTCCAATTTTTGTTTAATGAGTTCTTCGAGTTCCTCCTCGCAGAAGAAGAGGTACTCATCTTCATCGACAGGCTCCGCCGTGGCCTTCTTCAGAAGGTCCTCATCAAGAGACAACGAAGCGACACTTATCAGATCCTCACCGTGTCGATACGGCTCAGCTCCGCCATCCGTGGTCAGCTTCACATTGGGATGCTTCAAAATGTCGTACTTGAAGTCCTCAATGGGGCGTTCGCCACGAATGAATAAAAGGGCGTACTGGTTGTCCAGCATACGCACCTCAGCAGAATCCAGAAGCTCGCGCCCGCTGATCTGCCAGTTGGTGGAGTAGTTTCCATGTGGACCTCGTGAACGGCCATAGGTGTTTGTGTCGATTGTCTCCTTGCCCAGGAGCTTGGACACATATTCGTGAGTGGATTGCTCATTGCCGCCGAGGTACAGGAACTCATCACAGTTACCAATAATGGACTCCCACTGCTTTTCAAACAGTGCTTTCAACTGGGCCAAGTTCTGGATGATGATAGAGACGGAAATTTCGCGGCTTCGCATGGTAGCGAGCAGCTTGTCAAATTCATCCGGCAGCGCAACGTTGGCAAATTCGTCCATGACGAAGTGAACGTGCACCGGAAGTCTTCCGTCGTGTATGATGTCCGCCTGGTAGTAAAGCTGCTGGAACATCTGGGTGTAGAGCATACCAACGATAAAGTTAAAGGAGCTGTCGTTGTCAGGAATAACTGCGAAGATTGCCATCTTCCGTTCTCCCAACTGACTCAGCTCCAGCTCATCGTTTTGGGTAATGCTTGCCAGGGATTCCAGGTTAAACTTCTCAAGGCGGGAAATCAGGGTGATCTGAATCGACTTCAGAGTCTTGCCGGAGCCGGAGTGGTAGCTTCGATAGTACTTCAAAGCAATGTGTTCCGGGTTGCGGGACTCAAGCCGTTCAAACAGGATATCAAGGGTAGATCGATAGTTTTCGTTGTCTTCCTTGACTTCACCGGCACGAATCATCTCCATTACCATGGGGAAGTTCTGTTCCTCAGGGGGAGCCTCATAGTGCAGGTAGAACACAAGCGCAAGAAGCAGCATCGTTGCAGCCTGGTCCCAGAATGGATCCTGGCTCTGTGATCCCTTAGGGGTTGTGTTCTTAAAGAGGTTGGTTACAAGTCGCTGAATGTCGTTGTCATCTCGCAGATATACGAAGGGGTTGTAGCAGTGGCTCTTGGACATGTTGATAAGATCTACCACGCGGATGTCATATCCTTTTTCTTTCAGCAGGTTGCCCGTATCACGGAGAAGTTCGCCTTTAGGATCAAGGCACACGAAAGACGTGTTGGCATTCATGATGTTGGGCTTTGCAAAGAAACGGGTCTTACCGGAACCAGAGCCACCGCAAGTCAAGATATTCAGATTTCTGCGATGCTTACGACCATCTAGGCCGATGGCAACGTTTTGGGTCAGCAGCTTGTTTTCTGTGGGACGCTTGTCGGCATACTTCTTGTTGACTTGGCTCGGCGAGCCCCATTTCGCCGAGCCATGCTCTTCGCGTCTTCTGTAATTGCGTGCTGTGGAAAGATAGATTCCAATACCAAGGCCATAGGCACCAACTAAAATGAGGACAGTTTTTAAGCTGTCCTCACATAGTTGGATTCGAAAGGGGTTATTCATTACCGTTCCGAAGTTTTCAATTAAGCCAATTAGACCGTTACCCATACAGGGTGCAATGAGAAGCGCAAGCCACGCAACAATGAATGCGCCGCAAACGTACAGAATGATGTTCTGCTTGGAGAGCTTATCTTGCCTCACGGTCTGCCTTTCGCTTTTCCTTTTTGGTTGGGGCATCAATGACCTTTAAGATGAGATCATCTACATCTTCTGTAGGTTTCTCATCTCTGATCAGGTCATTCCGAAAGTCAGCAAGGCCGCTGACCATAAGACGCTGCTCGAAGTCATCCAGCTCTACAACAACTTTCCCGTTTCCCATTAGCGGCCCTCCTTTACAGGCTTACGCTTAGGGGCCTGCGGAGCTTTATGCTGCGTCTGGCCGAAACGAGTTTGGTTGCCTCTTCCAGGTTCCGGCTTTCTCCTCTGCTCGGCACGAATTTCTTCAAGTTCACGTCTTACAGAAGGACGGACTCTCTGAGGTGCTCGATCAGGGGCGCCCTCGCCGGGGCCGCCTCTGCGCACGGATGAAGGCTCGGACCGATGGGACTTCGTCGTCCGGGCCGTGGTGGGGTTTTCCGTGTGGTTCCTTTCTGCGGTAGGATTGGGGGGCGGCTGGACTACGCCGTCAAGGAAGGTTTGCACCTTATCTTCCACAGGTCCGGTACGCTCAGGCACCGGGATTTCGCTGCCGGTCTGCTCTGCAGCACGACCACGTTCGATCTCCGTTTTGACAGAACCCATATCGATGGTAGCCAGGCCAAACCGCTCGAAGATCCGGTTGATCTTACTGGCGTCTTCTGCGCGAACCATGATATCCGTCAGACCATCCTCCGCGTTGCGGTCCTTCAGAACGCAATAGAGAACGCCATATTTTTTGGCTTCTTCACAGAATTTCTGCAGTTCAGAGTCTTTCACCGCGAAGACCTTCAGTTCTTTACCGCTCCTCAGCATGTTTGTGAGTCGCGTTTTGCCTCTGGTTTTCTTCTGGTCCCGGAGAACTGCATAGAGCAAGACAGCTAATCGCTCAGCTGCTTTGCCGCTGATCTTGGCGGCGACTTCAACGCCGTTTAGGGACATCCTTACGACTTGTTCCGCCGCGTCTCCTGAATAGTTCATCAGAATTCTCCTTTCTTTCGGGTTGTTCATTGTACAGCGCTTCAAGCTGTTCGTGTATTTTGGAAGCACGTTCTTCTACGCTGTCGCAAATTTTGAATGAAGCCTTGAGCTTCTTGATTCGGTCTGAGATTGCTGAGATCTGCTTTTTAGTTTCCAGAATTGCAGCCTCATCGCCGGAACGAATCACTCTCTTTAGCTTGTTTCTCAACACCTCGCGCTCTGCTTTTAATGCAGGCAGTGCCTCTTCAGCATCGTTGCGGTATCGGTCCAGATCCTCGCGGTTCTCAATGTTGTGATCCGCAAGAAATCTGGTTTGCTCATCCAGACGATCCAGCTTCCGCATATCTTCTCGCAGGGCAGGAGAAACCTTTTTAACGGAAGCGGGAAAACGAACGATGATATGAAGCTCATAGCAGTAGTAGTAATACAATGCTGCGAGTCCTTTTGCTTTAGGCCGAGGGGGGTGATCCGCTCGGTACTGGTGGTACCGGCTTTCTTCATCTTCAGGGAAGGGGTCTTTCTCGATGATGTTTTCAAGGATACGATTACAGATCTCATCTACGGAGTAATCTTCACCGAGGCGATCGAATCGCCGAAACCGATCCGCGCCTTTAAGTCTAAGTGAGGGGCGCTCTAAAGGCTGACCACTTTCACCATAGAACTTGAATTCATACCCCCAGGATTCCAGAAGATCATAGAAGTCTCGCTCAGTGACTGATGCTGCAATAGCTCGGTCAATGTCGGCGCGAATCATACTTCTGTTGGTTGGCTTTCCGTTTTTCTCTGCCGACCACTCACTGTAGTTCTTGCGTTTTCCTTCAGGATGTCGAATGATAGATAGACCGTGCTCTCTACAGAGCCGGTCTGATTCTATCTGCATCTGCCGGTAGTCTCCCTTGGTTCGGTGGAACTTGATGCCATCCACAAAGGAAACTGTATTGATGACAAAGTGATTGTGGATGTGAGAGTCCTTGTCCAAATGGGTTGCTACAAGTACTTGATAACGATCGCCCCACAATTTGGTGGCGAGATCGACTCCTATCCGATGTGCCTGTTCCGGTGTGACTTCGCCCTCCCTGAATGATTGATAGCCATGGTAAGCAATCGTTCCATCCTCTTTCCCGAATTGCTTTTTCACGTCCATCATCTCTTTTCGTGCATTCGCTGCAGTGCAGTTGATGCCTCGAACGAGCTGCCTTTGATTGGTCGCCTCCTCACGACCTGCGTATGAAATAACGTCTTCCAACGTATCTCTGTTGAGTTTATCTCCAACAGGGATCGTCTCTGGGTTGGTGGTCTTGTCCGGGTTCTCGGCATAGAGGAGAACCTTGCCGATATATCCCTTGACGCGCCACAATGATGTGACTGCCATTAACCGTACATCACCTCCAAAAGTTGTCCTTTGAGTTCTTCTAAGCTTTCAATATTTTCCCAGTAAGCTGCAGTGTCCACGAAGTTCAGTGAGTTTGCTTTCATTGCTATCTGGTTCATATTGTTGTTGATTTGCTGGAGATGCTTCAGCACAGAAACAAGATCCATGGAAGGTCGCTCCTGTATAGGTCGATTAGCAATGAGGGCCCGCAAATACTTTTCTCTTGACCACCCAGACTTTTCTACGTCATGGTTGAGCTGTGCCAGCTCTGCATCATTCAGCCGCAGATCGATTTTGTTCCTGCGCCTCACCAATTCCCTCCTTTCAGCTGGTATAAGGGTTTGGGGCTACCCCAACAAGCGATAGTTGCCGTCAAAAGGCGATGCTTGCTAAGAAAATGCCATGGGCATTTCCTTGGAGGTAGCCCCGCGCCTCAGCGCTCCTGGTTTTTCTCCGGAGGATACGGCACAGCCTTAATCTCTCCGCCCACTCGGAAGAAGTGTTCGGGATATTTGAACTGTTCCATATACTTCTGGAGTTGTTCGTCCGTAAGACTGCCGAAGTTTTCACCACTGCAGTCGCAGATAAAACAAGGTCCGGCGATGATGTCAATCATCTGCCGGGCATCAGATTTCATATAACAGCGTTCGATTTTCCAACCGTCCGCACCGCCGTGCTCGACGGCCATATAGCGGTCCAATCGAACGCAAGGGTCTGTTCCATCCAGGCAATAGCCGTAGATGGAATAGCCACCCATGCCTCCCTGGAAGGCCTTGTTGTCACTGGAGATGACATAGGTTCGGGAGGTCTCGGAGTAAGGGGCATTGAAGCTATCCTGGCTGAAAACCACATAGCCGGAAATGTGCTTACCTTCCTCTTCGGCTTTGTAGAACTGAGATCTCAGTTCGGAATAAGACATATCGATCTCTTCAGGCTCTGCATAAACTGCACGATTAAGAGGCATACTATTCAGTTTGCCTTCTTCGTTGCAGACGATGCAGACAGGTTCTTCAAAGGGATAGAACGCCTCAATATAACCGCCCACAAATTTCTGCATACCTGCCAAAGAACCGTCAATTGTACCCACACGAGCCATCTTGCCGGGCTCCAGTATCACCACAGTGATATCTTGGCTTAATGCTTTGGCAGCATCCATATCGAAATCAACGTGGGTAAAGCCGATGCTGTCACAGAAATATGCGGCAAGCTTGCCGTCTTCGAGTTCTGTGACAAGAACGTCCGATACCGACATTGAACGGCCCTTAAAGCCGTCCGGGTGATCGAAATTGAAGGTAGCAAAAGCGTCTTCCAAGGTGCTTCCGTCGATCTCTCCGTCAAAAACGCAGTCATAAATGGAACTGTCGATTTTTGTCGGATCATCTACCTTTTTCGATAGCCAATCCTGGCCCATGAATGCTCTGCCTTCCTCATCTCGGTCCAAATTGATTTGGTATAGTTTTACTTCCATTATCTGTCGCGATCCTCCTTTTTCTTAGTGAGTCCAACCTTCATTTGCAGTTGCTCGTTGACATCCTTACCACATGCGGGTGGCTCATTAACGACTGTGTAGTCGGTAAGGCCTTCGATGATTCCTGCTGCAGCTGCACGGCCAACCTCATCGTTATCCAGGTGAAGGCGTAACGTTTTGATATTGGGATTCTCACTTAGGAATCTGCTCAACGCTACGGGAACAACTCCCTGGCGTTTGGGGGCAAAGACGCCTGCAAGAGAAAGCAACGAAGCATTCTTCCAGTCGCCACCTTCATAAAGCTGCAGTGTTGCATAACTCAACAGATCGATTGCGGACTCAAAAACATGCACGGTATCCGCCGTAGGGTTAGTTGCAATCGAAAAGGAGTAACGCTTATCGCTGCCGGTAGCTTCAGACTTATAGGCACTGAAGGTGCTTCTTAGCGCACCATAGCGAGGCTTTCCTTCGCTGTCATAGCCTACAAACAGAGCATTATTATAATTGGCAGTCTGGAAAAGAAGCTTGTTGGCAATACAGTAGTCAATGATTGTGGGATGGATTCCACGGCCTTGCAGGTATTTCCTGACCTCCTCACAGTTCTCAGTCACCTCAGGAAGAAGTAGCTTTCTCTCTTTAGGGGCAGGTGGTTCTTTAGGCGGAACATAGTCCTTAAAAGTGCCACCAGTCAACTGGCGCACCGCATCAGGAAAAGGCATTCCCTTAACCTTGACCAGATAATCCAATGCCGTTCGGCCTCCGATCCCGCGAGAAAACCAGTACCATTTACCGTTACTGATTTTTAGACTGTCGTGTTCTCTGGTGCAGTAATTGCCACCATCCAGCTTAACAAGCTCATGGGGTTCATACTGTTGCAGGTATGTCAGAAGATCGATCTGCCTTGCGGCCATGATTTCGTCTGCTTCAATATAGGGCATTTATCGGCCTCCTTTCTCAGCTTCACGGATAATACTTTTGCCCCGGTCTTCAATCATATCCCGAATCGTTTGCATGTGGTTGGTCTCGAGATCTTCAAATTGATGAAACAGATCCTCAAGGGTGACGCCTTTGTAATAGAGCGCTTTTGCGTATTCGGGTTCCAACTCCTCATTTTCAAAGATCATGAGGATATCCTCGCGCATAGCAAACTCGTAACTTTGGCGCATAATCTCAATTCGAGGCTGGGACAACAGCCAATCCACATACTTTTCTTGCTCCGCATACAACCGGTCATATAATTTTGCGTAAATGTCGTCTGCCATAGGTCTCCTTTCTAGGCTTTCTGAATGACACGCTTGAACTTCAAAGGACTCTCGTCAATGTACTGACTGATGAGTCGATGCTGTTCTTTGGTGTCAGCATAGGCCGTTATGGTGATGGTTTTTGTTTCCCAATCCAGCGTATAGCTATCAGTAGTTACATTGGTAATATGGCGTTCTGCCAAGAAGTCTCTGAACTCCTGCATGGCCTCACGGTTATCTGACATGATGACGTTCACGTAGGTTCTTTCTTTGGAGAACTTATTGCTGACTGCAACTGCCAAACAGCATCCAACACCACTGGCAATTGCCACCACAACCATCGCAAGGTTGCTGTCTGAAGAAACAACATCCTTTGTGATAAGCAAGTAGATATAGTTTGAGACTGCCAGACAGATACCTGCAAGCAAACATCTGTTACGCTGGATCAGGATTGTTTTGGCTGTACTTAGGGCATTGTCTAGCATTTTTGCAAGGAACAGAAACGTCATATACAGAACGCTACCCATACATCGTTATCCTCCTTTCCGGGAAAAGAAAAAGCCGCAGAGTTTGATATGAAATCATAACCCTACGGCTTTCTGTTTTGTTATTCAGTTGTTAATCGTCATCGTCGTCATCGGGCCACGATGAAACTAAATGGATATCACCAGTATCCATATCCATGGCCATATTGTCACCCATGCGCATCATCAAATCTCCATCAGTGTCAATTGCCATATTGTCTGAGATGCTCATTGCAAAATCGCCATCATCATAATCAAAGAATCGCTTTGACATATCTTTCCTCCTATCACTTAATCATCATATTCTGGATAATCAGGTGCCCACTCAGGCCAACTCGACACTTTATTCCTGCGATTAGAGTTGTGAATTGCCTGATGGGATTTGTGCTTAGGGTTTCTTTGGTTTGAGTGATTATCAGCATTGGCTCGATACGCCTTATTATTTGGATTGTGCTGATTCGCCCAATTGTCAAGCTGTTCTTTGGTGTGTGTTTTCCCCGATACTTTTCCCATGTTAATCTCCTTTCTGAACCAAAAAGTCCACGCACTTTGTTTTGTGCGTGGACTACGACTATCCAGAAAGCTCGCTTTACACGCATCAAAACAAAACCGACAAAAGGACTATCTTTTTCGGTTCGATTTTGTGGTGTAAAACAGCGAAACAACAGGGGGACAACAACAGTCAACACACAACTGCTTTCTTAATCCCATAACGAGAATTTACTTGGAACTAATAGTTTCGAGGATTTACTCATTTGTCTGCTAATCATTTAAGCCTCTTAGGTTCAAAGAGATTCGTACTCTCGTTCTACGAATGCTTGAAGCTGGAAGCGGTCCAACAGATTAGCTTAAATATTATAGCATAAAGACAGCAAATTTTCAATACAATATAGGAAATTCTTGATTTATATCAAAAAACTTACTTAGAAACCATGAGAAGCAGCGATTCGATATCCTCGGTAGGTTTACCTGCTTTCAACACTTTGTTTCGAAAATGCATCAGTGCAGTACGCAACAATTTCACTTCTCTGGTACTGAGTTCAACAATGCGCTTATTTGCTCTTCTAAACATCATAGTACAACCTCCGTTTTTCTTTTATTATACGAAAGTTGCTCCGAAAAGAAAAATGTGCAAATTATCTGGCATCCCGATCTCGGCTGCGGGTTGCAATTTCCATGGTGGAATTCATTGTCTGGGAATACTCCTTGTCCGTGATGAGACCGGCCTTCCAATCCATGAACGCTGCTGCAGATTGAGCGTCTTTGATGGCTCGAATCAATGTTTCGGGCTTGTCCCGAATAGCCTTAATCCAGGACTGGACATAAGCTTTATGGTTGTTGATGTGATCCGGAGAGGCCGTTTGATCTAGATTCACACCCATGAAGCAGGAGCACATTTCGGCAACAAGCTCTTCATACGCATACTGCGAAGAACCAAAAAAGCCACCCATATCTCGATCCAATCGAGACGGGTGGCCGGTGGCATGAGATAGCTCATGAAGGGCGGTTGCATTAAAGGCGTATTCACTGGTGAACGAACCGGGAGACGGCAGATGGATTTTGTCCTGAGACGGAGAGTAATAAGCTCGATCTCCACCGTCGGTCAGGATCTCTACCTCCATACCTTCACTGAGTTTGGCGATAAGCTCGTCTTGTGTGATATCGCTTTCCTCGAAGGTAGGAAGTTCAGGCATGCCCTCAATATCGTGAGCATTAAAGACGGCGGTGTATTTGGTAGAGAGCCTGAACTCAGAGGTATTTCTGCCGTTGGCGATTTCATGCTTATACTGTTCCCAGGTAAGTGCCTTTTTGTTTTCGATATCATAAGGATACCAGTATTCCACGTAGGTAGCCTTGGAACCGGCTTTCAAGTGCCATTTCTCTTTGGGGTGGTACTTGCCGTCATTGTCCATGATCTGCACCATGGTTACCCAACGGGGGTCTGTGTAGCCCTTCAGCATCGAAATCAGGGATAACCAGAAGGCATTGCAACCGCGATAATTTGCTTTCGTGATGCCGTTATGAGGTGCATCACCACCAGTACCGCGCCATTCTTTGCGCCATTGCAAGCCATGTTCCTCCAGAACATTGGCAAAGGTTTCGGCAAGCTCAGCGCGATACTCATCCTTATTCTTCGGTTTCGCCATCGTCGATCACCTCTAATTCCTCGGGAGTTAAGGTCTCTTCGTCAACAAAGATGATCTCTCGTTTCATCTTGCATCGCCCCTTTCGGATCGTTCAACATGCAAGGGAAGCATCGGCGCATCGCCAACAGAAACGTACTTAGGCAAGGTATCCAGCTCATTCAAAAAATCTCTGGAAATAGTTTTACCGTCCCCATCTCGGTAGAGCACAACTCCCACAGGTGCACCGCAATTCAGTTCTTCTTTCAGTACACCCAAAAGGTCAGCTTCAGTTTGGTATTCGAAGGCTTCCACTGGGAACCCCTTGTTATCCAGGAACTCGATTCTACCTACAGGAGGGGTTCGAAGGCGGCCATCCAGTTGGACGCCATTGTGTGCTGCCAGATCAACAAAATCTGTGTAGTCCACAAAAATAGCGTCACGGAATTGACGGCAATCTTCTGCAGTTAACTTACCGGCTAAGTAGGTGTAGATTTCTTCGTTGTGAAGGGTGAGACTGCCTCTGGTCAGGCAAATGCCCTCATCATCAAAAGAGATCTCATATCCAACTAGCCCATCAAGGTTGAGCGTATCCAATGCTCTTTGAAGGACGTCGGCCTCTCGATCAAACACAGGAACATACATCTGCTCAGCATACATATGATAGAGGTCCGTCATGAGGTCATAAAGCTCTGCCTTTTTGGCTGCAGGAAGATTTCTGGTTTGGATAACATCTTCAATTTCCTCGATTGTGGGAGGGATGAGATCCAGATCGCCAAACTCCGCTTTCATCTTCCGGATCATATCTATATCAGTTTCACCGGGCTCCAGTATTTCAGGATAAACCGGGTCGTATTCCCTCATGAAGAGAACGAGTCGGGTAGCCAAGCTATCTTCTCTTTCAACTCTCTCGTGATCCTCAACAACCCAATCGGGAACAGAGTAAATATCTTCGAATTCCAGATCAGGAAGGCCGTACTGTACCATCTCTGCCAGAGAATCGAATTGATCATACATAGCCAATGCGCCATTAAGATATACTTCGATGCGGTGGTCAATCAAGTTGGCATAACCCTGTACATGATGCTCAGCATCGGTAATAGTTGTATATCCAATAGCGATTTTGCGAAGATTATCGTATTCGCCATTCATCTTAAACTCCCTTTGGCAGTATCGATCGATTAGGTCTCGGGCTTGAAAGGCCAACTGCAGATTAGCCAAAGTGGTGTGGCTGCAGCCGATAGCGAAAGGCTCACCTGCAGACATACGCTGCCAAGCTTCGCCAAAGAAAGCTGTTCCTTTATCAGCTAAGTACTGGTCACAACTACCACCGATATAGTCGAATGCGTCTTCGACATCCATTGTGCCAGCTAGAGCGTCTGTAATATCGTCAATGCCAAAGATGTTGATGACAAACTGACCGCCAGAAACAGAGTCCGGGTTGTAATACATCCATTCAACGAATCCGTTATCAAGATTCAAAAAGAATCGATACT
>ERZ808052.39-NODE-39-length-14656-cov-3.171960_pt1 | contig 14656 bp, 13 predicted proteins | sample MGYA00380200_ERZ808052 | MGnify/ENA primary metagenome ERZ808052 (study PRJEB31490, sample SAMN06133366) | cow dung metagenome | isolation source: H10 | host: cow | place: China: Chengdu | collected 2015-05 ...
GGGGCTGTCCAATAAGGTAGCATTACGGTGGTTGAGTTTATCGAAACCACCACATTTAGTGTAGCAGTCATTTCGACGAAGGGCTTAATGAGCGCTACACTCATTACTTTTGGGACAGCCCCAATAAATTGTCGTAACCCCTGAAATATGTCCAGGATAGCTTTGGACTAGAGGTTGTCGAAGAATCCCTTTGCCTTCAAAAGTTCTGCATTCAGAATACCGCCAAGAGCGGCACCACGCTTTGTGTTGTGGCTCAAAGCTACGAATTTAACATCGAATACGTTACATGGGCGAAGTCGTCCGATAACACATGCCATTCCCTTTTCTGTTTCGCGGTCGCGTCGTGGCTGCGGACGGTTTTCTTCGTGGCGCACAACGATTGGATGAACTGGAGCAGATGGCAAATCAAGTTCCTGTGGAACTGATGTGTACGAAGTCCAGATCTTTTCGATTTCTTCAAGGCTTGGCTTCTTTTCGCCAAATTCAAGAGAAATACAAGCTGTGTGTCCGTCGATAACTGGTACACGAGTACAAGTTGAAGAAACTACTGGAAGAGCAGCGTTTTCAATCTTTCCATCTTTTACTGTACCAAGAATCTTAAGACATTCTTTTTCTGTCTTTTCTTCTTCTCCGCCAATGTATGGAACGATGTTGTCGATCATATCGAATGATGGAACGCCAGGATATCCGGCACCAGAAGTAGCCTGAAGAGTTGTTACGATCATCTTCTTTACTTCGTATCCAGCTTTGATAAGAGCATGGATTGGCATCATGTATGTCTGAAGTGAACAGTTTGGTTTTACAGCGATAAAACCTTTGTCCCATCCGTGGTGTTTTTTCTGTTCAGCGATTACGTCAAGGTGAGCGTAGTTGATTTCTGGAACAAGCATTGGAACATCTTCTGTCCAACGGTTAGCAGATGCATTAGAAACTACAGGGATTCCTTCTGCAGCGTAAGCAGCTTCAAGAGCCTTGATTTCGTCTTTACCCATTTCAAGAGCAGAGAATACGAACTGACACTTTCCAAGAGCTTTTTCTGCAACATTTGCATCTTCTACAATAAGATCTGCAACACCGCTAGGAATTTCTGCACCGATGAGCCAGCGGTTAGCCACTGCATCTTTGTATGCTTTTCCAGCAGAACGTGGTGAAGCTGCTACATAAGTAACTTCAAACCAAGGATGATTTTCCAATAATTTTATATAACGCTGACCAACCATACCAGTTGCGCCAAGTACACCGACTTTAATTTTTGCTGCCATTTTATCTTTCCTTTTATTTAACCGCGTATATCAGCGGTTTATTATTTTTTTTATAGATTACATTCCTTAAGAGCGTCTTCGATTACAGTTTTTGCGGAATCTTTTACTTCTACTAATGGAAGGCGAACGCAAGACTTACAAAATCCTTTTACGCTCATTGCGTATTTGATTGAAGTTGGGTTGCCGTCAATAAACGCAGCCTTAAAGAAAGGCAATAGTCTGTAATGGAGGGCCTGTGCTGTTTTTAAGTCTCCATTCAATGCAGCATGCGTTAACTGGGTGACAAGTTCAGGGGTGTAGTTTGATACAACACTGAAGACGCCGTCGCCACCGGCAGCAATTAATGGAAGGGAAAGACCGTCATCACCGCTGATTACAGCAAAATCCGGGTGAGCTTTCTTTACCTTTGCTATTACATCCATCATCTGATTGATATTTCCGCTTGCTTCTTTAACACCAATAATGTTAGGCAAATCAGCAATTTTCATCAAAGTTTCAGTTGAGATGTTTGTTCCAGTTCGTCCCTGAATATTATAAACTACGATAGGAACTCCTACCTTTGAAACAGCTTCAAAATGCTTGAAAATACCTTCCTGACTTGGCTTATTGTAATAAGGAGTTACGACCAATGCAGCATCTGCACCAGCTTTTTTTGCCCGTTCGCAGTAACGAACAGCATCACGAGTGCAGTTTGAACCTGCTCCCAAAATGATGTATGTTTTTTTACCAGTTGCCTTTTCAAAAGCTCTAACTTCTTCAAAAGCAATCTTGATGATTTCGTCCTCTTCATCTTCTGTCAAAGTTGGAGTTTCTGCTGTTGTACCTAAAGGAAGAATACCGTCGATTCCACCTTCCAGCTGGCGTTTGACAAGTGCGCGGAATCCTTCATAATCAACTGATTCATCTTCGTGCATTGGTGTTACCAAAGCAGTAATTGCGCCACTAAATTTAGCCATATGAGCCTCCATGTATTATTAAGGGTATCTTTAAAAAGACACCTGCGGGTTTTAATCCTTAAAATCCTATAACCTTTGGTTAACTAAGGTTTAAAACACAGCGTTGAGTATTGCACTTTTATAGAAAAAATTCAATTGGAATGTGTTTTAGTCCTGGATTTGGATCTTGCCGTTGGATGCATTTTTGATCTGATTCTGAAAGGTTTGGAATTCCCTTAGGGGAAGTCTGCCTTGAAGGCGAACCTCTGTATTAAAATTTTCGTTCAGGTCGCTTATGGTGAACTGTTCCATAAGATGTTTTGCAACTTGATAAAACTGATAGTCGCAGTTAAAAATAAATGATTTTTTTTCGATGTATTCGCAAAAAAGGCCGGCCTGATCCGCGGCAAGAAGAACTTGTTTTGCTCCATCTCCATAAGCCTTTACAAGACCTCCTGTTCCAAGTAAAGTTCCGCCAAACCATCGTGTAATTGTGAGCAGGTGATTTGTAGACTCATGACCTTTTAGCACATCAAGGGCCGGCCTTCCAGCTGTGCCGGAAGGTTCTCCATCATCGCTCATACCCATGACTTCTGCGCTAAGCCCAAGAATGAATGCGTGGACCACATGGGTGGCGTCTGAGTATTTTGATTTCTGCTGTTTTATGATGGTTCGTGCGTCTTCCTGCTTTGTGCATGGAAAAAGTTCGCTTAGAAAACGGGAACCTTTGACTGTAAATTCAGATGAAATGTATTTTTCAAGGATTTTCATTTGTATTTGGCAATTTCGCTTTGACAAAGCTGATCGCAGACTTCGTTGTATTCAACGCCGGCATGGCCTTTTACCCAGTTCCATCTTACATTAAGGGATGAATTCAATTCATCGAGGCAAACCCAAAGATCCTGGTTTTTTACAGGTTTTTTGTCGGCGGTTTTCCAGCCTTTTGCTTTCCATCCTTTAATCCAGGAGGTGATGCCATTTTTTACATACTGGCTGTCAATGTTCACAGTTACAGGAAGCCCTGCAAAATCAGGGGTGTTCTTTACGATGGAAAGGGCAGAAATGGCAGCTGTAAGTTCCATTCTGTTATTTGTGGTCAGCTTTTCACCGCCGGAAAGCTTTCTTGCCTGACCTTTTGCGATTACAACGATTCCCCAGCCGCCAGGACCTGGATTTCCTGAACAGCCGCCGTCTGTGTATATTACTATTTCATCCATAAAATTGCCTACTTAAGATTGTAAACGACAGTAGTAACAACGCGAATGTTTTTTCGTTCTTCAAGGCCAACGGCTGCATCTTCGATTGTGAAAAGGCCCTGGGTTGCACTTTTTATGTTTCCCACTTTACTGTTGGAATCTCTTGCAAACTGATCAGCACTTTTACGGGCGTTTTGAGTTGCTTCGGCAATCATTTCCGGCTTGATTTTATTTAGGCCTGTAAATTCATATGTAAGCCGTGTGTCATATTCGTTATCCAGTGTTACGTCTTTGTCTGCAAGACTCAATGTTTTTTCATGGGCTTTCTTTACGTTTTCGATTTTGTTTGTGCGCACAAGAATTTTCTGGGTAGCAAGGAAAGTGTAGCGGATCGAATTCTGGCTCATGTATGGATTTACGGAGTTGTCTTTGATTTCCGGGGCAAGAATCGTGTAGTCTGATTCTTCGAGGCCTTGAGCTTTAAGAAAGTCTGTTACGATCTTTGTTTTGTGTGAAATTGCTTCTGTAAGAACGCTAAGGTTGTTGTTACCGATAGAAAAGCTTACAGGCCAGATTGCAAGGTCTGCATCAACTTCCCGTTCGGAAAGTCCACGGACTGTGACGGTGCGATCCTTTTTGATTATGTTTGAAAGACCGAATGCAAGAATTGCGGCAGAAATTATAATTGATGTACTTACGATTATTGTATTTTTCATGTTCATTCTTTGATTATAATCGAAAAGGTGTTTTTTTTCCATCAATTCGTACAAAATACCGTTGCAAAACCTTTCTTGTCTTGAAAGAGATGAAATTCGATTGTAATCTGTTTTACAGGAAATTTTTTGCAAGTGTTTTGGCAATGAACTTGTGTTTTTTTCTAAAAGCCTGTTTTTGCCGCTTTCAGGTCGTTTTTTTTGGGGGAGAAAGAATGCTTAAGGCGATTGCTGATTTTTCAAAAAAACTAAACAAATTCAATGAGAGCCAGGAAGCCAGGAGAATTGTTTCAGTATCTTCCGATAAAGTTCTTCAGCGAAAGATACTGGATTCTGAAGAAGAAAGGCGGGAAAAACTGGTTTCTGTGCTGAACGGATTTCTGGAGCCCTTTTCCAGGGATGTGGAAGAGGATGAAGAAAATCTTTCGAAGGCTTATGATCTTTTCTGCGGTATCCTTGAAGTGCAGAAATCAAAAGGCAGCAAAGAAACCAGACTTGCAGACCTTGCTTTGAAAAGTCCGCTTTGTTCAAAGCCGGAATATATTCATGGGGATCGTTTTTCATATCTGAAAGTCTGGTTCTTGAAACAGCATAATGACAGCGCTTTTGTGCCGGAGATTTGTCTTAATGTGCAGAAAATCCACTGCATTTGTTTTGTGCCAAAAGATGAAGCTCGCTTTTCTCCCCTTGAAAAGGAACTTTTTGGACTTTTGGAAATGTAGGTAAATTTTGCTTTTTTTTCTTGCCGATTGTTCATAAATTATATATTTTTAATGGTAAACCTAAGCTTTGGTGAGCAAAGAATTGCTATTTTTGTAGTCTTTCACGCTTTGACCGGGGTTTTAGGGGCAGCAAGCTTGTCTTGCTCCCCTAGGAGAGGGGGTAGCGTAAAACAGCAGTTGCTGAGCCTGTGGTTTTGCCTGGCCTGTGAAAGGGCCTGGGGGACAGATGGTTAAAACTGTGAAAAGTTAAACTGCTGTTTGAAGCGAGGGGCAGGCGCCCCTTTGAAAAGAAAAATTTATTTAATAGAGGTTAAATAGAAAATGGCAAAACAGTTGTTATTCAGTGAAGATGCACGCAGAAAACTTCTTTCTGGTGTTGAACAGATTGCAAAGGCTGTAAAGGTTACTCTTGGTCCTTGTGGTCGCATGGTAATGCTTGATAAGAAATTTGGTGCACCTACAATTACAAAAGATGGTGTTTCTGTAGCAAAGGATATTGAACTTGCTGATCCATTTGAAAACATGGGTGCTCAGTTCCTTCGTGAAGTTGCTTCAAAGACAAATGATGATGCAGGTGACGGTACAACAACTTCTACAGTTTTGGCTTATGCTCTTGTTCGTGAAGGTTTTAAGTCTGTTGCAGCAGGTATGACTCCAATTGAAATCAAGCGCGGTATGGATAAAGCTGTTGCACTTGCAGTTGAAGAAATTAAAAAGAATGCGAAACCTGTAAAGGATTCTGCTGATATTAAGAACATCGCTTCTATTTCTGCAAACAATGATTCTGAAATCGGTAACCTTATTGCTGAAGCTATTGAAAAGGTTGGAAAAGATGGTGTAATCACTGTTGAAGAATCAAAGAACATGGATACAACTGTTGATACAGTTGAAGGTATGCAGTTCGACCGTGGTTATATTTCTTCTTATTTTGTGACTGATCGGGAAAGAATGGAAGCTTCTTATTCAGATGCTTATGTCTTGATTTATGACAAGAAGATTTCTGCAATGAAGGATCTTCTTCCAATTCTTGAAAAGGTTGCAAATGCTGGTCGTGCCCTTGTAATCATCTGTGAAGATGTGGACGGTGAAGCTCTTACAACTTTGGTTTTGAACTCTATCCGCGGAACAATTAAGGTTTGTGCTGTTAAGGCTCCAGGTTTTGGTGACCGCCGCAGGGATATGCTTCAGGATATAGCTATATTGACTGGTGGACAGGTTGTTTCAGAAGAAGTTGGTCTTAAGCTTGAAACTTGTGACGAATCTGTTTTGGGTCAGGCTAAGTCAATCAAGATCGACAAAGATAATACTACTATTGTTGGTGGCGCCGGCGATAAGAAGTCTATTTCTGAACGTGTTGAACAGATTAAGGCTCAGATTGAAAAATCTACTTCTACTTACGATAAGGAACAGCTTCAGAAGCGTCTTGCAAAGATCGCTGGTGGTGTAGCTGTAATCAATGTTGGTGCTACAACAGAAACTGAAATGAAGGAAAAGAAATTCCGCGTAGAAGATACAATTGCTGCAACTCGTGCTGCTTTGGAAGAAGGCATTGTTTCTGGTGGTGGAATTGCTCTTGTGGAAGCTGAAAAGGCTTTGGAAACAATTCCTGCAGAACTTTCAGAAGACGAAAAGGTTGGATTTAAGATTGTTCGCCGTGCTTTGGAAGAACCTATCCGCCAGATCGCAGACAATGCCGGCCTTGATGGTGCAGTAATTGCTGAACGTGCAAAGACTGAAAAGAAGGGTGTGGGCTTCAATGCTTACAGGAATGAATGGGTAAACATGATGGAAGCTGGTATCATCGATCCTGCAAAGGTTACAACTTCTGCTTTGAAGAATGCTGCTTCTATTGCCGGCACTTTGCTTACAACAGAATGCGCTGTAACTGATATTCCAGAACCAAAAACTGCAGCTCCTGCTGCTCCAGATATGGGCGGAATGTACTAATAGCAGACTTTGGAATTGATTTGTTCCATAAATAAACGGGTCTGGAGCTTTTACCGGCTTCAGGCCTGTTTTGTTTTCAATTGTTTTTATTCACTAAATAAAGTATATTTTGGATATGAAGGTAAGACGTTCGTTTTTCATTATCTGCATGATTGTTGCGGTTTTGGCTTTTACACTTGTTTACAGGTTTGCTTTTTATGAAGAAAAGGATATTGTGCAGCCAAAATCCATAAAGCCTGTTACCGGGAATAGTGTGGATGGCAGTCAGACTGATTCTTCCGTTGATGAAATGGCTTCAATGACTTCATTTATTCCGCTGCTTCCAACAGAAACCTTAATCAGTACTATTTCAATGGATTTCGATGGTGATACTCTTGATGACCAGATTGTTGCCGTCAGAAAATCCGGTTCGGAATTTCTTTACCTTATTGTTGGTCTTTATAATTCTGATACTAACAGCTATGATCGTTCTGCAGAGATTTCCACTGAAATCACAAAGGACAGGACTTTTTTCTTTACGGGACTTGATGTAACTGGTTCCCATAAAAATGCACTTGTTTATCAGGGTGTGAAAAACAACGGCGATTATGTCATGAAGATTTTCCATTGTGTTCGCAGAAAGAATAACATGGAAATCAATACAATCGGTGACTTTATTTCTGACGGAACAATCTTTATTCAGCAGACTGACCGAACCGATGCTTATGAAAATGCGCAGGCTTGGGGTGCTGCGTTCCCGGTTTGGGTCTACAGTTCTGATAAGGCTGATGAGAAGAACGAGAATAGCTCTGTGGTTAGTCAGGTGCAGACTCAGTACAGATGGAATTATGATGAGCAGAAATATGTTCAGACAAAACAGCTCGTTATTACAGGAAGTAAGGTGGCTGCAAAGGAGTTGCAGAAAATTCAGAATGGAAACCTTTCCACTTTTACGAATTTTTTGAATGGTCTTTGGTATAAGAAGAATTCTTCAGGAAAACCAAGTTATATCTATTTCAATTACGAAACAAAGGAAATCATTTTCCTTTCGGATGATACTGAAGGGGTTTATATCTGGGAAGATTCCAATCTTCGTCGCAGCGGTATTTACATTACTTCCATAAATAGCATCATCTCCAGCATGAAGCGTCGTTTTGATATTATGGTAACTAATATGGATGAAGTTTATATCCATGTAAACGACAATGTGGGCATGCTCATTAAGGAGACCAATATATGGGACGGAACATACAAGAAAATGTCCTTCCAGAATACTTTTGGCGATGAAAAAAAGGAAATCCTTTCTGATCGTTATGTTGAGGAATTCGAAAAAAATGATCGCTGGGTTGACGATGAGGGAAATGTCTATACTTTCAAGAACAATGGGTATGAGATTTATGGTGCAAAGAACGGAAGCGGTCTTTTTGTGATTGATACTGTGGCAGCATTCCCTGTCATCCCGCTTTGCTCCAGGACTCCTGAATCTGGTATCCATCTCTCTTATGCAATGAAATTCCAGGTTGATAAGGTTACTGTGCCTTCAACGCGAAGAAATCGACCGCCTGAAGTAAAGGAAGTGGAAAATACAGATATCATCCATTTCTATCCAGTTCGCATTTCTGCGGACAATTGTTACGCCGTGGATGGACGAAGTATCCGTCTTGTGCGGGCCAAAGCAGAATCTCTTGACACGAAAAGTGTCTCTCAATAGGATTAATCATTATGACTGCAAATGAATTACGCTCAAAATATATTGAGTTCTTTAAGAGTAAAAATCACGCTGAAATTTCTGGACAGTCTTTGATTCCAGAAAATGACCCATCTGTACTTTTCACAACAGCCGGAATGCATCCCCTTGTTCCTTATCTTTTAGGTGAAAAGCATCCTGCCGGAACACGTCTTACTGACTACCAGAAGTGTGTACGCACTGGTGATATTGATGAAGTAGGGGATCCAAGCCATCTTACATGCTTTGAAATGCTTGGTAACTGGTCCCTTGGTGACTACTTCAAAAAAGAATCTATTTCATTTTCTTACGAATTTTTAACTTCAAAGGACTGGCTTGCCCTTGATCCTCGCAAAATCTCTGTAACAGTATTTGCCGGAGACGAAAATGCTCCCCGGGATGAAGAAGCTGCAGAAGCCTGGAAGTCAGTTGGTATGCCAGAAGACAAGATCGCTTATCTTCCAGCCAGCGACAACTGGTGGGCTGCAGGTCCTACAGGTCCATGTGGTCCAGATACAGAAATTTTTTACTGGGTTGGCGAAGGTCTTCCTCCAGAAGGTTCAAACAAGGGCACAGATTCTGCTAACTGGATGGAAATCTGGAACAACGTTTTTATGCAGTTTAACCGCGTAGACGAAAAAACTCTGGTTCCACTTCCAAAGAAAAATGTTGATACAGGTATGGGTCTTGAAAGAACTAACTGTATCCTTCAGGGAAAAACATCTGTGTATCTTACAGAAGTTTTCCAGCCAATCATTGCTAAGATTGAAGAACTTGCAAATTACAAATATGGTACTGATGAAGAAAAAGACAAGAGCGTTCGCATCATTGCAGATCATAGCCGCGCATCAGTATTCATTATTGGTGATACAAAAGGTGTAACTCCATCAAATGTTGGTGCAGGTTACGTTCTTCGTCGTCTTATCCGTCGTGCAGTTCGCCACGGTATGAAGCTTGGTATCGAAAAAGACTTCCTTGCTGATATTGCAGTTGCAGTAATTGAAAACTTCAAGTGCGCTTATGCTGAACTTGAAACGAATAAAGACAAGATTCAGAAAGAACTTACAGCAGAAGAAGCTAAGTTCCGCACAACTCTTAAGAAAGGCGAAGCTGAATTCCAGAAACTTTTGCCAAATCTTATGAAGAATCCTAAAAAGATTATTTCTGGTAAGGTTGCTTACAACCTTTACGAAACATACGGTTATCCTCTGGAACTTACACAGGAACTTGGAGCTGAAAACGGCTTTACAGTTGATGTTGAAGGTTTTAAGGAAGCAGAAAAGAAACATCAGGAAGCTTCTAAATCACTTGATGCCGGTAAGGCAAAGGGTGGTCTTGCAGAACAGTCTGATGTTACTACAAAGTACCACACCGCAACCCACTTGCTGCAGCAGGCACTTGTAAACGTTCTTGGAGATCAGGTTGCTCAGAAGGGTTCTAACATTAACAACGAACGTATGCGCTTTGACTTTACTTTTGAACGTCCAATGACTAAGGAAGAAATCCAGAAAGTTCAGGATATGGTAAACCAGCAGATCAAGGCTGACCTTCCAGTTGATATGCGGGTAATGACACTTGAAGAAGCAAAGGCAGAAGGTGCCCGTGCTTTGTTCAGCAATAAGTACGGTGAATCTGTAAAGGTTTACACAATCGGTCGCGATGTAAAGAACGACTGGTTCTCTAAAGAAGTTTGTGGTGGTCCACACGTTCAGCACACTCTTCAGATTGGTGACTTCAAGATTGAAAAGGAACAGTCATCTTCTGCTGGTGTTCGTCGTATCCGCGCTACAATTTCTGGCGGACTTCCATTGGATAAATAATTCGCTTAATGACAGGACATGTTTCTGAGGTTAGTGTCTACGATGATTTTTTTTATTTCAGCGTAGAATTTTGTAACCAATGAGGTATACTTCTGTTATAATTATGGAATAAAAAATTAATAGGAAAGGTTATTTATGAAGCGTTTCATTCTTACTTTTTGTGCTTTGCTTATGGGAGCAAGTTTATTTGCTCAGGCAGATTTGCAGGTTCTGGCTGTTGTAAAGCTCAATAACAATGAATCTATAACTTTGAAAAAACTTAAGACTAGGGTTGAAGCATATCAGAAACAGACAGGTGCTGCTCTTTCTGTAGATGACAGAAAGAAAGTTCTTGATGCACTTATTCAGGAAGAACTTGTTGCTCAGGCCGCAATAAAGTCTGGTATGACAATTCCTGACAGCACGATTGAAGAATATTTCCTTAAGTCGGTGTCACAGCAGATTGGTCGTCGTGTTACACAGCAGCAGTTTGAAGAACTTGTTCAGAAACAGGAAAAAATGACAATTGACGAATATATGAAGAAGCAGGCAGGAATGTCTTATTCTGAATATAAGAATTATATGAAAAACCAGCTTCTTTCACAGAACTACATAGTTGCCCAGAGTAAGTCTGAGTTGGAAAAGGTTGCCCCGACAGATGAAGAAATCCGTGGCTATTATGAATTGAACAAAACTAACTTTGTTCAGCCTGACATGATGAAGATGTTTCTTGTAATCATTCCAAAAGGTAATGATGCCGCAGCTGCAAAAGCTAAGGCCGAAAAACTTTATTCGGACTTGAAGGACAAGAAAGCCTCTACAACTCAGATTTTAAAAGATTCTAAAACAGAAAATTCAGGATATCAGGCTGGTGATGTGTTCATTAATAAAAATGAATTGAGTGCAAAGCAGCTTGGAATTTCATTGCAGGATTTGCTTGCCCTTTTTGCAAACTCAAGTGATTATGTTTCTCCACTTTCAGAAAGGGAAACCAGCTATCAGTTCTATTCTGTGATTAAGAAGTACGAAGGAAAAATGCTTACATTAAGTGATCTTGTTCAGCCTGAAACAACTCGCACTGTATATGATTTCATTAAAGACACTGTTGGTCAGCAGAAAAAAATGCAGTTCCTTCAGATGGAAGCACAGAAAATTGCCCAGTCCCTTGATAAATCAGCAAATGTAGATCGCAAAAAGACTGGTAAAGAACTTGAAAAACTTCTTGCTTGGTAAGGAAAAAAAATGTCTAGACGAATTGGTCGTATTCTTGCGTTCCAGGCATTGTATTCCTGGTCTGTTGGCGGTGTTCCACAGGAAGACCTTACAACTTTCAGCTGGATAGAAAGAGATAGTTCAGAGGATGCGGATGCTCAGGGTGATGAAGTTGAAGCCATGGATGGAGAAATTCCATCTGATGGCGTAAAATATTGCCTTCAAGATAAGCAGCTTGAGCTTTTTGAAAAACTTTCACCAGATAAAAAACAGGAAATTTTTGCTTTTGCAACACTTTTGATTCGTGGTACTTTGGAGCATATTGATGAAGTTGATGCTTTGATTAAGTCTCATCTTTCTGCAAAGTGGTCTATGGATCGAATCAATAAGGTTGCTTTAAGTGTAATTCGTATGAGTGTGTATTCTCTTCTTTATCAGAAAGATACACATTCATCTGTAATTATTGATGAAGCTGTTGAAATCGTAAAGGATTATGGGGCTGATGATTCCCATAAATTTACGAATGCTGTGCTTGATAAGATCAGCAAAGATATTGCAAAATAATTTTTGAGCTGCTTGGAATCAAACTGATTTTAAGCAGCTTTTTGCATTAATTCAATAAAAAGGGGAAACCGTGGTTAAGTCAATCTTGAATAAGTGGAGTAGAATCCTTTTGACAAGCCTGTGCGTTTCCCTTTTATTTTCCTGCTCAAAAAAAGCTGAGCACCGTTCTCTTTCAAATAGACTTGAAGATGTGGATTCCCTGATTGCCCAGCATGATTATGATTCCGCCTGCAGGGAGCTGGAAGTTATTGAAGAGAATGCTTACAGCCACTGGGATTTTCTTAGCATTTTCAGACGATATAAGATTATGGGTGAAAGCAGAAGGTGCGAGAATACTCTGCGTAATGGTCTTGGAAAAAATCCGGATAATCTTGAATTAACATGCGTGCTTACGAATTTTTATCTTAAAGAAGGAAATATAGATGCCGCTCTTGTTAGAGGAAAAATTCTTCAGGGCACAAAGTATGGTTCAGTCTATTCCGAAGCTGTTTTTAAGGAAACTTTACAGAAGAATAAAAGCGGTGATCTGGACAAGGTTTTTAAAAATCAGGATTTATATCCTGTTTATTATGATTGCTATGTAGGTACCGAAAACCAGTGCTGGCTTATAGATTGTGCCCTTTTGAGACTGAGCCAGGGTTCTTATGAAAGTGCTGCCTCAATTCATCCAGGTGAAGTAGAGCGGGCATCTGATGCGCTTTTTTGGGCACTTGTTATGTTTGATGCCAGGCGTTTTGGGGATTCCATTAATTATTCCCAGGCCACACATAAGTTACTGAAAGATGCTAGGGATTCTGGCTTTAAGGGCAAAAATAAAGTGGATGAAGTTTTGCTTACTTCCATAGAGGCTGATGCATTTACGGCCCTTATGGATCAGGAAAGCGCAGAAAAAGTTCGCAAACAATATATTGATCAGATGAAAGATGCAAAGGGAAATTTTTTACCGCTGTCTGAAAATGCAGATAGCAGACTTTTGCCTTATATGTTTGTGAACAGCGCAAAGTGGGCCAGTGAAAATGGCAATGATGACGAATGTCGAAAGCTTATAACTTATGCATGCGATAATTGGCCAGATTTTGTACCTGCCTTGGCTTTGTATGCCGATTTTGCATGGCGAACATCTTCTGTGCGAAAAGAAAGCGAAAGCCAGATGGCTTTGCGGGATGTTGGAATTACTTCTGTGGAGCAGCAACGTTATGACAATCGGGTAAAGGTGCCTGTGGAGGATGCGGTTTTTAGAATTGATGAAGGTCTTGCCGCTACGAACAATCCTTTGCTTTTTATTTTGTCCCTTGAAATGCATTATCGTCTTGATAAGACTACAACTCCAAAAGAAAAAATTGCAGGCCTTTGGAAAATTCTTGAAAAAAATCAGCTTGGAAAGCACATCTATCCAAATCTTTTGCTGGATTATTTTATGGTTGAGCTCATAAAAAATAATCAGCATGATGTGGCACTTGATCTTTTTATGAATTTTTTAGGCGCAAAATATGAAAAGGCTGAAGACAAAAAATTCTGGGAATTTGTCACTGAAAAGAAAAGTGCATTCACTGTTGATGAAATTGAATTTCTGGCGTATTTTGCAACCTATTGCCTTAAAGAAAAAGAAGCACTTGAACTATATGAATATGCGGTTTATGAACACACCGGGGAAGCTGGACAAGGTTTTGTTTCCCCTGGAGTTTCGGATTCGGCCTGTATAAATCTTGCGATGCTTTATAACTGCATTGGTAGAAAGCAGGATTCCATTGATTTGTATAATAGCATTTCCAGTCGAACTGGAGATATGAAGGTAAAATCCATGATAATTTACAGAATTGCCATGATTTTTTATTCTGAAGGTGATGTGAAGAATGCCAGGCGTTGTGCAGAATATGCTGTGGAGCTTGATAAAGGAAATGCTCAGGCTGCTCTTTTGAAAAGCAAACTTCGCTATGAATAACTAAAAATAAAAAAAGCTGCAGGGGTGGCGGGGCGTTTCAAAAGGTTTTGAAATGCCCCGCGTTTCCTGCAGCTTTTTTTTATGCTGATTCTAATTAGTCGATTTTTGCTATGATATCTGCCATCTTAAGGATGAGGTGATCTTCGCCGTCGATTTTGATTGCTGTTCCCGAATATTTGTCATACATGATGCGGTCGCCAACAGCTACTGTGATTTTTACTTCGTCGGTTCCTTCTCCTACAGCAACTACTGTTGCAGTCTGTGTTTTTTCCTGAGCAGCATCTGGAATAATGATTCCGCTAGCAGTTTTTGTTTCTGCTTTGTCGTTTTTTACAAGTACTCTGTCTGCCAATGGTGTTACTTTCATTATTAACTCCTGTATATATTTGAAATATTGATTCAACTTTTTTGAATCTTTTTGATTCTTTATAAATATAAGGAAAAAAAAGGTTAATCGTCAACAAAAAAACGCTTTCTTAGTGAGAAAAAAACGGTTGCTATTAAAATTGTGTGTCAAAAAGACACGGATTCGGGGAAAAATCGGCCTGTTGGGTCAAAATGACCCACTTGTAAATGTGAACCGGTTAAATGTGTCATTTTGACTCAATTTTGTTAAAATCTGCTGCAGGCGGCTTTTTATCTTGTATGATTATCTTCTT
>ERZ808052.40-NODE-40-length-14555-cov-3.982871_pt1 | contig 14555 bp, 24 predicted proteins | sample MGYA00380200_ERZ808052 | MGnify/ENA primary metagenome ERZ808052 (study PRJEB31490, sample SAMN06133366) | cow dung metagenome | isolation source: H10 | host: cow | place: China: Chengdu | collected 2015-05 ...
GTCGCTGGCTATCGTGTAAATGCCTACGTGGATATCGCCGCTTACAATTTCAATGGTAAGAAAGGAGTCAGGGCTTCCCTGGTGTCGGTGCAGTTCAAAGCCTACGCAGATGCCTTCTCCGGTCATGCTTCGCTCTCTGATGATGATTACCCTGATTGCTCTGCCGACGCGGACGCAAGTTCGCAGTTTGATCCTACCGGCGGTGCGTCTGCCATGGGCGGCTCTGCAATGGACGACTATGCTCCGGCCAATGCGGCACCGGCCGCTGGTGCCTCAGCCATGGGCGGCTCTGCGGTTCCTCTGTCTGCGGCCGCAGATCAGTTCGATACCGGCCTGGTGGATGATGTTCCGTTCTAGTCTGCTTTGATTTGTTAATTTGTTGTTTGTGGGCTGTTCCGGCGGCCCTTTTTGGTGGAGGATAAAATGTCGAATTCTTTTGATGAGGCCCGCATTGACGAGCTCCATGCAGAGCTTCAGCGCTCTGAACCTGCGGATATGCTGCACAAATATGACGCCCTTCTCGAAACGGCGCTTAAGAACGCCATCGGCGTCCGGTTCCTGCTTATCCATAAAGTCTGCACCGCTAAGGGGATCCCTCCGCGCGAGCTGGACGAAAACGTGAAAAAAATCGCGGAAACCAGCGACTCTCTCCTGGAGACCTTTGTGGCCATCGATGGCATGCTTCAGTTCTGCATGACCGGTGAAATACCGGGAGGCGGTGACCATGATTCTGTGGCTTGATCTCGAAACCTACAGCGATATTCCAATCGCAAACGGCGTTTATAAATACGCTGAAAAGTGCGAGATCTTGCTTTTTTCCTGGGCTATTAACGACGATCCCGTTTCTGTCGTGGACGTGGCCTCCGGCGAGCAGTTGCCCGATGCGTTACGCGCGGCCTTATTCAATCCGGCCGTGACTCTCTGTGCGCACAATTCCAATTTTGACCGCACCATCCTGCGCAAGGTGTACGGCGATGTGGTCGGTAATCCGGACCGCTGGATTGATACTATGATCTTAGCGCTCTCGGTCGGTCTGCCGGGCTCCCTGGCTGAGCTCTGCTCGGTTCTGCAAATCCCGCAGGACAAGGCTAAGGACAAAGTCGGCAAGATTGGCATAGGCCTTTTTTCCTATCCTCACTTTCTGAAAGGTGAAAAGGTCCGCTATACCCGCGCTACGCATCCGGTCCAATGGGCCGACTTTGTGCGGTATGCCAATAAGGACGTAGTGGCCATGCGCGAAATCTACCGCCGTGTCTGCCGCGTGAATGATAAACCGGAACTCTGGGCCGAGTTCCATCTCGACCAGCAGATCAATGACCGCGGCATGGCCATTGACCGCGAGCTGGTTACGGCGGTGCTGGCGTGCTGCTCCTCCGCAAAGGAGGATATTGACGCTCGAATCGCTGAGCTCACCGGCGGTCTAATTACGTCAATCGGTCAACGTGCCGAGATTCTAAAGTTCATAAAGGACCGGTACGGTTATTCTCTGCCGGACCTGCAGAAATCTACCCTTGAGCGCCGTGTGAATGATCCGGATACACCACCGGAAATCCGCGACATTCTGCTCAATCGCTTGCTCGGCAGTAAGGCGTCGGTTGCCAAGTACACCGTTTTGCAGAACGCCACCGGCGCCGATGGGCGTCTGCGGGGTTGTCTGCAGTTCATGGGTGCCTCCCGTACCGGTCGCTTCTCCGGCAGACTTTTCCAGCCACAGAACCTGCCGCGTGGCACTCTGTCTCCGGCCGAGGTGGAGGAGGCTATCGGCGTGCTCAAGTCCGGCGGTGCCGACCTGGTTTACGATGATATAAATGCTGTGGCCAGCTCATGTCTGCGCGGCTGCATTGTGGCTCCGAAGGGCCGCCGTCTGGTGGTTGCGGACCTCTCGAATATCGAGGGCCGTGTGCTGGCATGGCTGGCGCATGAAACCTGGAAATTACAGGCGTTCCGTGACTGCGATGAAGGTCGCGGCGCCGATATCTACAAGTTGACCTATTCCCGTACCTTCGGGGTTGACGTGGCCGATGTGAACAAGAAAAGGCGCCAGGTAGGGAAGGTCCTAGAGCTTGGCCTTGGCTACGGCGGTGGCGCTATGGCTTTTCTGAACTACGCCCAGGTCTACAACCTAGATCTGTCTGAAGTAGTGAACCATGTCTTTGGTTCGTTTCCAAAGGCTGAAATTGAGCGCTCTACGGACACTTGGGAGTTCTTTAAGTCCCGCGGTCAGGTGGATGCCTCAATGCGCCGGACCTTTATTGCTATCGATGCCGTGAAGAATGCGTGGCGTCGCGCAAATCCGCAGATAGTGAAGCTCTGGGGCTCCCTGGCCTCTGGTCTGTCTACCCTGGTGGGCGGCTCGGCCAAGGCCGCGCGCGTGGGCGACCTCTGCGCTATGATGCAGGGGCGTATGCTTCTGGTGCGTCTGCCGTCGGGGCGCTACATCGGCTATCCGGCGGCCACCGCTACCGGCAATGGAACATTTAAGTATTTTGCCGTGAATCAAAGCACCCGTCGCGCCGGTTTCGTCGATACTTACGGTGGGAAACTTACGGAAAACATCACCCAGGCCGTGGCCCGTGATGTGCTGGTTTCCTCCATGCCTGTCGCTGAGGCGCTTGGGTATGAAATCGTGCTCTCGGTCCACGACGAGCTTATCACCGAGGCTCCGGATTCTCCGGAGTACACCGCCGCGGAGCTCAGCCAAATCATGAGCACCGCTCCGGCGTGGGCGTCTGATCTGCCGCTCAATGCGGCCGGTTTTGAGGCGTATCGTTACAAGAAGGATTAATTTTTGGAGGTTTAAAAAATGAAAAAATCACAAGACTTTGTGCTGTTAGGGATTGACGATATAACCGGAGCCGATATCCGTCTGCTCCGTCAAATCCTGGGGCTTTCTACTAAGGAAATCGCAGAAATTGCGGACTACCATCCGTCCACCATCCATTCTATGGAGTGCTCGTTCTATCGTCCTAAGAGCCGCCTTTTCTTTGCTCTGGCGCATGCTCTGAAGGAAAGGCCGGAACTTCGGGAAAGGGTGACCAAATTCCAGACCTATCTGTCTCTGCTCGATAATTTTTCCCGTCAGGCGGAGGAGGTGCAGGGTGACTGATTGGAGAACTTATGACTGGGAAGCCCGCCGCCGTCGAATCATCCACGCCCGCGCCCGGTCTGCCGGTGAGCTGGTGTTCATTGTGTCTGCGCTTGTTTTGCTCACTCTGGTGCTCTCATGACACCGGAAGGTCGCAATGTAGCCTACATCAAGTCCCGCGTTACCGCGCTCGGCGGAATCGTCAGAAAGGTGATCTGGGACGGTCATGTGGGTGCGCCGGATCTGTTTATCTGCCTTAACGGTCGTCACATCTTTGCGGAAATGAAGGCTCCCGGAAAAAAGCCGCGGGCCGTTCAGCTCCGCGAGCATGAGCTCTTGCGTTTGCATGGTGGCTGTGAAGTGGTTGTTCTCGACAGCCGCGAGGCTATTGATCGTTGTCTGGAGGAGTTATGCGCTATCAGCCGCGTCCATACCAACAATTAATTATCGATAAAATCATCAATACTCCGCGCTGTGCTATCTTCGCCGGCATGGGCATGGGTAAGACCTCGAGCACGCTATTCGCTATTGACTTCCTGCGGATGCTCGGTGAAGTTAACAAGGTGCTAGTGCTGGCGCCTCTGCGCGTGGCACAGACTACCTGGCCGGATGAGGTTCGCAAGTGGCGCGGAGACCTTTCTCTGCGGATCAGTGCCGTGGTTGGTTCCAAGGCTCAGCGCATGGCCGCTCTGCGCCGTGCGGCCGATGTCTACACCATAAACTATGAGTCTATTGGCTGGCTGGTGGAAACTCTGAAGGGTCGCTGGCCGTTCGACATGATCGTTGCGGACGAGAGCACCAAACTCAAATCCTTTAGGTTGCGCGGCGGTGGCGTTCGCGCTCGGGCTCTTGCAAGCGTGGCCATCAATGGCTCGGCCCGCTTTGTGGAATTGACCGGCACGCCGTCTCCGAACGGTTTACTTGACCTTTGGGGCCAGCTCTATTTCCTGGATTGCGGTGAGCGCCTGGGCCGGACCTATACCGCCTACACCCACATGTACTTCGACCAGCGGCGTGTGGGCTCCTCACCGTTCGCGGTGCAGTACGTGCCGTATGACTGGACCCAGGAAAGGATCCAGGCTAAAATCCGCGACCTCTGTCTGTCCCTCCAACCGGAGGATTATTTTGATCTGGAAGAGCCGATCATATCAAACATCGAGGTGGAGCTCCCTCCTGCGGCCCGCAAGGTCTACGATACCCTGATGTCTCAAATGCTTGTTGAGCTGGATTCTGGGGAGGAAATCACGGCAGCCAATGCCGCGGCCTTAACGGTTAAGTGTCTGCAGGCGGCTAATGGCGCGCTCTATTCCGAGGACGGCTCCGGCAGTTATACCGAGCTCCATTCTGCAAAACTCGACGCCTTGCGCTCCATTGTGTCTGAAGCTAACGGCGCGCCGGTGCTGGTGGCATATCATTTCCGGTCTGATTGCGAGCGTATTCTGCGGGAGTTCCCGGAGGCGCGTGTGCTCGACCGTGACCCGCGTGTGATTACCGATTGGAATGCCGGCAAGATTCCGCTTCTACTTGCACATCCGGCGTCCGCTGGTCACGGCCTTAATCTGCAGGACGGCGGCCATATCCTGGTGATGTTCGCGCATTGGTGGAACCTGGAACAATACCAGCAGATTGTGGAGCGTATTGGTCCGGTGCGCCAGCTCCAAAGCGGGCACCCTCGCTCGGTGTTCATTTATAACATCGTGGCGCGTGATACCCTTGACCTGGCGGTAATTGAAAGGAGGACCTCCAAGGCGGAGGTCCAGGCGATTTTGCTTGAGTGTTTAAAGTCTCGCGGTGGTTAGTCTAAGGTGAACTTGTAGGCTGGGATCTTCTCGTGCTCCTCATCATCCCAGTTCATGCTTCCGTTGATCTGCACCAGGCCTACCAGCTTTGCTCCGGCCTCCTGGAAGCGCCAGGCTGTCACTACCGCGTGGCTCCATCCGCTGGAAAAGGTGAAGGCTTTTATTCCGTGGAGCTTCATGGCCTTGATCAGTTCTGGCGCGTCTTTGTCCCATACCACATCGTTAATGTCGAGGAGCTCGTTGCCGTTGTTCCTGGAGTGCATGAGGTCGTTAAAAATGCGGCAGGCGTATGGCCCGGCGGCGTCAACTTCTGCGCAGATCTTATGGTATTTTTCCCTGGCTGCGGTTTTTTCCTCCTCGGTCTTTGCCTGATTAAATGCTTTCTTTGCTTCTTTGATGGTGTCGTAGATGTTCTCGAAATTCATTTTATTTACCTCGCTTTGTCTTTTTTGTTCTGGGCTTTTCCGCCCTTCCTATCTAGTATTATAATGATTTAAGTCCTAAAAGCAAGTATTTTTATCTTATTTATTCTAAATTAATGTGACTTTGCTCTCGTTTCCTTGATGATTTAAATTTGTGACCTTTATTGCAAAAATTAAGACAAATTTACTTGCTTTTCAGACCTTTTTAGCTATAATACACAGTGAGAAGGGCAGAAAAGGCCCTAAATTCTGCGAGGTACTAAAAATGAAAAAAGATTTAATTGCTATGATGAAGTCTCAGACCATCGGGGTTGAGGTAGAAATGAACAACATCACCCGTCAGGATGCCGCCCAGGTTGCCGCCCGTGTATTTGGAACCACCCGCGTTGAGAATACCGCCCTCCGCAATGGTTACTACACCTGGAGCTGCTGGGACGCTCAGGGCCGTGAATGGAAATTCCAGCGCGACGTTTCCATCGCCGGCGATGATGCTCACAAATGTGAAATGGTAACTCCGATCCTCCGCTACGAGGACATTGAGCTCCTCCAGGCTGTCTGCCGCGCTCTGCGCGCCGCCGGTGCCAAGAGCGACGCTACCCGCGGTTGCGGTGTGCACATCCACATCGGAGCCGATGGTCATACCGCTCAGTCCCTCCGCAACCTGGCAAACATCATGGCAAGCCACGAGGCCCTCCTGACTGAATCCCTGGGCCTGGCTCACTCCCGCACCTGCCGTTACTGCAAGCCGATTAATCCGGCTTTCCTGAGGGCCGTGAACTCCCGCAAGCCTACCACCATGGAGGCCCTGGCAGATGTTTGGTACGGCTCTCAGGGAGAGAACTATTACCGCAATGAGCACTACAATGCTACCCGCTACCACATGCTTAACCTGCACGCCACCTTCACCAAGGGCACCGTAGAGTTCCGTCTGTTTCAGTTCGATGCTCCGGCAAACGGCAAGCAGAACGGCATTCATGCCGGCCAGCTGAAATCCTACATCCAGCTCTGCCTTGCTTTGAGCGCCCAGGCTAAGGCCGTGCGCTCCGCAAAGGCCGAGCCTAATCCAAATGAGAACCACAAATATGCGATGCGCACCTGGCTTCTCCGCCTCGGTTTTATCGGTGAGGAGTTCGCAACCGCTCGCGACATCCTCACCCGCCGCCTGGCCGGCGACAGCTCCTGGGCTGATGGTGTACGCCGTGGCAACAGAGCCAATCGCGCCGCTTAATCTTTAACTTTAAAGGAGAAATAAAACAATGAAGTATTATCTGGCTTATGGTTCCAATCTTAACATTCAGCAGATGGCTGTGCGCTGCCCTGGCGCACGCGCCGTGGGAACCGCAACCATTCGCGATTTTAAATTGGCATTCAGGGGCTCCGGGACCGGAGCCTATCTCACCCTGGATAAGTGTCCCGGCGGTGAGGTTCCTGTGGCTGTTTGGGAAATTAACGACGAGCATGAGCGACCCCTGGACCGCTACGAAGGCTACCCTAATTTCTACATTAAGTGGCCGTTCACGGTTGAGGTGGCTCCGCTGGGGACCGTTCATGCGTTCGCTTACATCATGACCGGCGACCGGCCTATCGGGGTTCCTTCGCTTGAATATGTGAATGTCTGCGCCCGTGGGTTCCTGACCTTCCGGCTGGACATGGAAGTGCTACAGACCGCTGTTCATGAAGCGATGGCAGCGGCGGGCACTAAGGTTTGACCTCGCACGCGGCCAGGAGCGCCTGGTATCTTAGGGCGAGCTGGTCGCATTCTCGGGCAATAGCCATACTTCTCTCAATCTTTCGGAGAAGTTCGGGCTCGGTATAGCACTTAATACCGGGCTTAGTTCTGGGCGCTGCGGGCACTCCTGCGGCGCTACTTTTATTGGTGTCTGGCAGGCACTCAGCGCGAGGGCTGAAAACATCGCGAAGGCTACCGGCGTTAATAATCTGCTTTTCATACTGTTCCTTTAGGACCTCGATTCGGTCCAGGTATTCTTTGACTATCGCATTCTCCCGCTCGCGGTACTGCCGTTCCGTCTGCAGAACCGTTGCGGTTGTTTCCAGCTGTGCTTTCTGCAGGCGTTGCTCTACCCTGGCGGCGCCCTGGTAGAATCCGCCGGCAAAAGCCAGGAGCAGGGCGCCTCCGGCGATGGCCAGCTTAAGCGTTCCCTCCACTGGGAATACTCGGGCTATCAGTCCGAGGGCGGACATCACTTGGCCTCCTGCGGCGGGTTCTTGAGCTCCCATTCGTCGGATTGAAATGCCGCCATCAGTGTCAGGTATTGCTGGCCGTGGACCTCATCCGGGATCTTGACGCCGTCCACAAAGAAGGCCATGTCTGCCGTGAAGTGGTCGATGGTCACACATACGATCCAGCCTTTGAATTTTTTGTTGATGAAGTTATAAGTTCCGTCTCCCTGCGCTACGCAGAAAGAAATCATACTGTGTGGTCTCATTTGGTGCTCCTCATTGCCTCTGCCCATGTGCTGAGGTCGTCCGCTGGTGCGGGCTCCTCCGCGCCCTTGTTCTCCATGTGGTCGTATAAATACTTGATTGCCTCGAAGGAAGGCGGCAGCTTCCGCTTGAACACCTTAGTCGTTCCGCTCTGGTCGCGGCCGATTTCCTCCTGGGTTGCGCCGGTCGCCAGGGTTCTTAGTGCCTGGTACAGCTCATCATCCTGCTTAAGGTCTACCATAGCTGTTCCTCCTCCTGGTGCGCTATGAGCTGGGCCTTCTGGCCGGTCAGCTCCTCAAATCTTTTGACTATCGCGTCGCAGTACCGCGGGTCCAATTCCATGAGGTACGCCTGGCGTCCGAGTTGCTCGCATGCTACGAGCGTGGTTCCGCTTCCGCCGAACAGGTCCAGCACCTTCTCGCCCTTCCTGGTGGAGTTCAGAATTAATCGCGCAAACAGTTTAACCGGTTTCATGGTCGGATGTAAGTCATTGCTCTGCGGCCTCTGCTCGCGGAGGATTGTGGTTTCCACCGGCTGGCGTCCGAGGAGCTCTTTGCATAATTCTTTGAGCTCGGCCTTATCCATCTTTTCCAGGTTCGGGCGATCTTCGATTACGGTGCTCTCGGTGCGCTTATCACTGAAATAATGACCGGCTCCCGGTTTCCATCCGTAGAGGCACGGCTCATGCTGGTTCTGGTAGTCCTGGCGGCCCAGCACAAAGCGGTCTTTTACCCAGATTAAGAGTTGCTTCTGCAACCAGCCTACCGCGGCTATTGACTTGCGGAAATTAAAGCCCTCGCTGCTTGCGTGCCAAATATAAAAGGCGCCACCGGCCTTGAGCACACTGTCTGCCGCCTGGTTCGCCTTGGTCAGGAATTCCAAGAAGGCGCCGTCATCGAGGTCGTCGTTCTGGATTGTCATTCCGTCCTGGCCCTCGTAGGCGACGTTGTACGGCGGGTCTGTCAGCAGCAGGTCTATCTGTGCGCCGTCTGTAAGTGTGGCTATGTCTGTCAGGCTGGTGCTGTCACCGCAGAGCAGGCGGTGTCTGCCGAGCTGGTAAAGGTCGCCCGGTTTAGTTATCGGATCTGCTACCTCCTCCACCTCCGGCGGTGTGTCCTCCTCTACATCATCGAGGGCGTCCAGCTCATCTTCGGTGAATCCAAACTCGCCCATGTCAATGCCTCCGGTGTCCTTGATGGCCGCGAGTTCCGCTTCCAGCAGTTCTTCGTTCCAGCTTGCGAGCTCGCTCACCTTGTTGTCCGCGATTCTGAAAGCCTTAACCTGGGCGTCGCTTAGGTCGTCCGCCATCAGCACCGGTACCTCTGCAAGGCCGAGCTTTTTAGCTGCCTGGAGCCTGGTGTGGCCGGTCACCACCACGTTGTTGCGGTCTACGATTATCGGAACTTTGAAGCCAAACTCGGCTATTGAGCTGGCTACGGCGTCCACCGCCGCGCTGTTGTCCCTCGGGTTGTTCACATAGGGGATTAATTCCTCCACTTTTCGGTTCTTTATGTCCATCTTTACCTCGTTTTCTAGTGCTATTCTGCCCATTTTAGCGCATTTCAGTGCGTTTTCTGTGCTTTTCTGCGGGGTTCTTATGTTTTGCGTGATTTAGGTCGCAGAAATGTTTAATTTTATCTTGCTTTTAAGACTTTTTTAGTTATACTAGCAGGCAATCAATACAAATGTGGAGGTTTGTATGAAGTTAGAAGATCGTCTCGCTCGGTTGAGCGACGAGCACCTGCTTAAGCTCTTAACGCTTGCCCAGGGTCGTAAGGTAGCACTGCGCGACAATGACGCGGTGTCTAATTTCCTAACTGCGGCTGGCATTGTGTCTTTTGTGGACCAGGACGGCCGCGTGTCTATCAAGTATCTGTCCCGTCAGTCCAAGGTCGGGAAACTTATCTATACCGAGGGCCGCCGGAGGCAGATATGCTACTGGAAATGAGCCAAATCTTAGCCCGCAAGAAAAAGGAAGCAGCGGAGGTCGAACGCCAGATGCGCACCGTTGCTACCCGCCGTCCGCGTCATAAGGCGGTGGATCATCTCGGCCGGGAGTATCCGACCTTTTCTCTCATGGCCAAGGCTTACGGCCTTAGCGTGCATACCCTGCTCCGGCGCTTATCCAAAGGTATGACCTTGGAGCAGGCGTTGACCAGGCCTCTGCGCGGCTCTGAACCGGTCGGTCCGAAGCTCAAACGTGTTACTGAGGTCACGGACCATACCGGTCATGTGTTCCTCAATTATCGTGAGATGGCTGAATTCTGGGGGATCAGTTATAAATGTTTTCGTATGCGGATCTCCCGCAATTGGCCGCTGGACCGGGCTCTTACCACTCCGGCGCGCCCGCTTCGTAAATTCTGAACTAAGGAGTAATAATGGAAATTAAAGAACTTATCAAGTTTGTTAAACAGTACAGGAAGCTCATTGACCGCGCTTCCTACGTGAGCATTGACTGCTATAATTCTGTACTTCCGTCTACCCCTATCGCTCCGGTGGGCCACTGGGACGGTGAAGACAAGGCCGACGCCATCCTGGATGTGTTGACCGATTGCGCCCGCGAGGACGCTTTCCGTCTGAAGCGCGACGGGGTTACCGTGCTCTATTTTATCCACTTTGATCTGTAGGAGGATCTCTCATGAAATTTGCCGATGAAAAATCAGCTAATCGCGCCCTTAACGATGCCCAGCACGACCACAAATTCTTGCTAGGTGAGGCCGATACCCTTTTCCAAACTGCAGCCCAATTGAAGGAATTAGCCGACTCTCTGGTGGCTAATGACTCGCCGCGGGCTCTCGAGATTAAGATGCGCTATGCGGAAACCCAGCGCGATTATACCCGCTTCTGCCGCTTGATCTGCTATTGCAAGGAGTACCAGTTCCGTGTGAAACGGTACATCGAGTACGGTCGTAAGCTAAAGGAAGAAGCGGCCGCCAAGGCTGGGGAGACTGCCGATGCTCAAAAATGAATTTACAATTATGGTGGTCGTTCTAACGGTGGTTATTGCCCTTATCTGCGCGGCCGCTGAATCGGCGCACCCGCGTCGCATTCTGCATAAGAGCGACCGTCTGATGATTTCATGTGTCGCCTACGCTGCCGATGCCTGCGACCAGGTAAAAATCCGGATGAACAAGGAGGCTGGAAATGAAAACCGATGAACTGCAAATTGTAGCCGACCGCGCTAAAATCTGCACCGCGGTTGAGTCTATGGCTATGCTTATTAACCTTCTCGACAAGGAGGCTGAATTTATCCGCAGTCTGCCGTCGGTGAAGTCTGGCGATATCGACTTGCAAAACGGCGCCTACTGCGCTCAGGTCGCTCAGGCTATCCAGGACGGTCAGACTAAGTTTGCGCCGGATCCGGTGTGGATGATCCTTGATCGGATAAATTCTGCATGTGCTCTTGCGTCCAACGCGGCGGCGGTTCTTTATGATTTAGGGGAGGGAGGTTTCGATGAGCTTAAGTCCTGATCAGATTGCCTGGTGGAACTCCCGGGAATTTAACAATGCCAATCTGGTATCAGTTCTTTTCCGGTTGATTTGCGTTGACGGTCTTACTGATTCTTTGGTTATTCTTAATGCGACCGACGGACGTGCTGTGGCTCCTATTGTGACCGGTCCGAGCTTGCGCCTGGTTGATGTTTTTCCGATCTCTGGCTGGCGCGTGCTTAAGGTGACTCTTTATCCGCAGATGTATCAGTTCCGGCCGTCTGCAAAGGAAGGCGAGCCCGCATACATCGATGGCTATCCTATTGCTACGGTGTGCTGCTGGCCGCAGTGTGCTATTGTGTGGGTATCCGACCCTAATGAAGGAGGTGTGTAATGACTGTTGATGAATTGATTGCGGCACTAAACAAATTTAAAGCCACCGTCCCGAACGGCGGCCGTGTTCCGGTCTGCCTGGAACAGGACCAGGAACTTGCGGAGGAAGGGAACCCGATGTGGCATTTTGTAGTTGAGCTGGCGTGGCGCGATAAGGACGGCTGGATCTGGCCAGAACAGAAGTTCTGTCCCGGTCGCTACGAGAAAGTGTGCTATCTGAATATCGACCTGAAAGAGGAAGAAGAGGAGGACTACTAATGACTGAAAATCTGGAAACCGGCGCGCGTGTGTTCGGTCCGCATGACAGCATGAGCTGGAACACCAGTTCGCTTGCGTGGGTATTCGCCGCCAATTCCCGCGAGGCTCTCGATGATCCGGACCGCCGCGTCCATGGTTATCTGCGGGACGTTATCCGAATCGAAGGCACGGCGCGCCCGTACATAGTCCGTCCGCGTGGCAAGAGCGGCCGGTCTGCTACCGCGTTCGCCTGGGTGATGGAGGCGGAGTTATGAAGTACAGATCTAATCACTTAGACCCTAGGATTATAGGCGGCTTGCGTGCAGTTATTATGCCTAGTGACGTCTTGAATATGTCGCTGGCATCCCGTTTTAAGTCGCTGTTGCAAGGAACGGAAGGCTACGCTGCGGAGTGCCTTATGGACTTCCAGGATCTCGGCACTAATCCAAGAGATAGACTATTTCGCCTTGTAGAAACTAATTGTGGCAGTCCTTTCCCGTTCCGGTGCCGTGTGGTTGGGAATGCGGCCGCGGTGGGGGATTTTTCTTTTTTCCTTCCTGCTGACCAGGTTGATGAACCGGAGGCTGAAAAACCGAAGGCGCGGCCGTTCACAATTACCGAGTTCAATGAGCGCTTTAAACTTGGCAGCTCTGTGCACTTTGTCGAAAAAGACGGCGGCTATGAACGCCGCGTGATGTATACCGGTTATTGCATCGACAAATCGGGGGCGTGTGTGTGCCTTGGGATTATGTCGTATAAATTGCAGGATCTTTTTGACAATTACAAACTTGCTATAGGATATGTGAAAAAAGACGGCCGCGAGGATGAGCCTTTGTGGGGCGTTTTCGGTGTAGATTCGAAGGTGTATAAGTATGAAGGTAGTCTACAAAGGTAAAAAATACGACTCTCTCCAGCTAGTATGCGACCTCCGGGGCATAAATCCTGATAGGGTTTATGCGGTCAGGTGCCGCCTGCATTTATCGCTGGAGGAGGCTATCGATTATGCGTGTAGCCACCGTCGTAAAAGCTGGACCGACCATTTAGGGAATGCTTTTATTGACCTTCGGGAAATGGCCGACTTTTACCGGCTCCCTTTGGACGTTATCCGCGCGCGCCTGGGGCGCCGCTGGAACTTAAAAAGGGCGCTTACCACTCCCGTCGGGAAGCCTAGAGGGTATAAGTCTGTTCACAATTTGAGGAGGGGCGATTAATGACTGTAATTTTCGATTGGAAGGACAAGCGCGCGATGCTTGAGTGCTTGTCTGATTCCATCCATGATCTTAGGTTGTGCCTGGTTCGCGATGTTGCGCCTAATTTCCCGGAATTTGCCGAGGAGCTTGAGGCAGTTGGGGGCGATCTAACCGCAGCCATAGATAAGCTGTACACCATCATGGAGCGCTCCCTGGCTAAAGATGCGGAGGGCGTGTAGATGATTAAAGTGTTATCTCTGTTCTCCGGTATCGGTGCCTTCGAGCGCGCATGCTGTAGGATTGGATTGGATTGGGAATTGGTGAACTATTGCGAGATTGACCGCTGGGCGTCGCTATCTTATTCAATGGTTAATCAGTGCAGTGAATCGCTAAATCTGCGCGATGTAAGGACTGTTACTGCGGAAACCGTAAGAGACCGTCAGGTTGACCTGATTACCTATGGCTTTCCATGCCAGGATATCTCGATCGCGGGCAAACAGCAGGGTTTTGTCAATGACTCCGGCGAGTCTACGCGTTCCGGGCTGTTTTTTGAGGCTCTGCGCATAATTAAGGAACTGCGGCCGCGCTATGCTATTGCGGAAAACGTCAAAGCGTTGACCAGCACCAAATTCAAAAACGAATTTGCCACGGTGCTCTCCTCCCTGGAGGAGGCCGGCTATAATAACTACTGGCGTGTGCTCAATGCCAAAGACTACGGCATACCGCAGAACCGTGAGCGCGTGTTTATCGTGTCTATCCGCCGCGATGTGGACGAGGGGGATTTTCAGTTCCCGGACAAAGAGCCGCTTATGCTCCGGCTGCGCGATATGCTGGAGCCCGCTGAATCCGTGGATGAGAAGTATTATCTCAGCACCGAGCGTGAGGGAGTCCGCAAACTCATAGCCGAGTTAGAATCGCGCTACCGCATAAACAGCAGCACTGCGGTATGTGTTGCATCGCGTGGGAGAAATCCAGCCAACCCGTCTGATCGCACGACCGGATCTCCTACTGAGCAAAGGCTTGAGCCTAATTCCGACGGGTGCACAAATACCCTAACTACTGTGCAGAAAGATAATCTATTATTGGTAGCAGAACCTAGCATTCTGCGTTATGAGCGTACCGAATACGCTAAGGAGATCCGAACTGCATACGAGAAGGGGGAAGTTGAAGAGCGTCGATGCAATATGCGCCAGCTGTCACCGCGTCCGGACGGCATAAGTAATACCTTAACCACCGTACAGAAAGATAACCTATTAGTGGAACCGGGAATAATGCAGATCGGAAACATCGCAAAGGACCCTAATCGCGAGCATATCCAGGATCGGATTTATGATCCGTCCGGCCTTGCGCCTACTTTAAATACTGTAGGGGGCGGTAATTTGGAGCCTAAAATTACGATTGACGGAACTATCGGCCCGCATGAAACCGATCGGATAACTAATAAGGACGGCATGGTCCAAACTTTAAAAGCTACCGACTATAAGAACCCGCCTAAGATCGTAATTGACGGCCTTACCCGCGATGTACAATGCCAGAGAGCCCGTGTTTTTAATCC
>ERZ808052.41-NODE-41-length-14527-cov-3.551003_pt1 | contig 14527 bp, 21 predicted proteins | sample MGYA00380200_ERZ808052 | MGnify/ENA primary metagenome ERZ808052 (study PRJEB31490, sample SAMN06133366) | cow dung metagenome | isolation source: H10 | host: cow | place: China: Chengdu | collected 2015-05 ...
AACGACTTTATGATGTTCAATCGTCGGCCATTAGGCTGACCGGCAACAATCCAGTTGATATTGGCATTGTAGTCCATACCAATGCAGATTGGAGCATGAGGATTGACATCAGCGTCAGCACGGCAGTCGAGCAAGTTGGGATTAAAGTCATAGCCGAGCGAATCGAGGTAAGCGAAATCCGAGGCGTTGTATTTATGACTTTCTTTCATCGATGAATAAAATCCGTCTTTGGCTATTCCGATCCTCTGACACAGGATAGAGGTTTGGAAAGTCTTCGGAGTGAGGTCGCGTTTCATCTGCTTGATGTAGTTTTCGCCAAGGAGCTGAAGATTCTCGATAGAAGAATACTCCTTGTAGTAAACAGCGACCGAACGCATTTTATTCAGATTAGTATCGAGGCGACGAAGGTACGATTTGAGATAAGGGGGAACAGCCACACCCTTTGCGTTAAGGGCGCGAATACGCTCCTTAGTTCTCCATATCTCATACACAGTACCCTCAATGGTGGCGATAAGTTCCTTATCCATTTTGTCCTCATAGTGCAAGAACCACGAGCCTTTTTGAGTCTGAGGCATATCCGAAAGAATCATCATCGAGTGGTTGCACGAATGATGACCGAAATGCGATTTGATACCACCATTAGCAGGAAGCGTTTCATCTTTAAGCCGTTCATAATCCACGAACTTCGCTTCATCGACAAGAATCCAAGAGAGCGTCAGCGAGTTAGACGAGCCCGGTCTATCTTGTGAAATGATAATTGCACACGAGCCATTGTAAAAGGATATGACATGCTCATAGTCCGACGGCTCGATGATAGGCTTAGCGAACGATTTGGGTGGGCGACGACCGACGACATAATGAATGCCATTGATAAATCCCCAACGCTTCCAAGCAGCAAAGAGGCCTGGGAGCGTATTAGTCAAGCCATGCTTGAAAGTAGGCACGACTATACCACCGGTAGAGCCGGGCATTCTCTGCATATTACGAAGCACGAAAGGCGACGCAATGGAGTCCGTCTTACCAGTACGACGGCCGGCGACGATCACGGTAGTGTTCGCCCCGATTAATTGCGTCAATCGCTGTGGCGTGTTGAAGTAAACGGATTTATCATTCTTGCTCATTGTCGTCTTCCTTATTTTGCGGTGGGAATAAAGATTCTTCTTCGAGGTCAGCTTCTTCAAAAGTGATGTCCTCGATGTCGATAGTTTCAGCGCGATACTTATTAAGCATAGCCTTAATCTTATCGTTGATGTTCGGGATAGGCTTGATACCGAGCACCGTAGGGTCAGAGGTAGCAGTGAACGGCTGAACCACAATCATTTCGTAAGGCACTGCCTGTTCATCTTCAAGGTCAATGCGATTATACTTCGCATACGACGAAGCTGCTTTCTCCATAGTCTTGGTGTCCTTACGCTTCTTCGCCATTTGGTATGTTTCAAGAATCATTTCATTGTAACGCCAACGATGAAAATCCCTGCTTGCAGTGGCAAGTGTAGGGAGCAGAGTCTTGACAATGGCGAGGTCGGAATAAGCCACGACCTTTGAAATGTCGTAACGGCTTAGTTCCTGTTCCACGAACTGCCTATCCTTAGCATCAGGATTGGCAATGCACCAGTTATACATATCACGCACACGAAGCACCTTATCCACAAGTAATTGCGGATATGCTTGACGCAACTCGTCCTCTTTGGTAAAGAGGTCGGAGCGACAAAGTTCAAGTGCGTTAGGGTAAGCCATAGTATTGCAGTGTTAGTAGTTTGTTACTCGTCATCTTCCATGTCGAGTAGGTTCTTGTGAGTGTTTTCAATCGCAAGAGGAGAACCAACTTGGGCAAGTAGCATTTCTTGGTGTAGCAACTTCACTTTAGAAGCTGCTTTACCACGATAATAGCGTCTTGAAACTTCGGTATCTTTCTGCGATATGTCCCAGCGAAGCTGTTCAGGGGCAATATCAAGAATGACTGCCATATCCGATATTTTGAGGTATATGGAAGCGAATTTCTCTATTTGGTCAAGTTGTTCGGGAGTGTAGTTCATATCAATCAGAGTTTATGCGTTGCGAAAAAAGGTCGTTCAGTGGCACGGAGTGATTGGAAATAAGGTCATCGACCTGGCTATGAAGCGTAGCGAATATTTCCTTATCCGTAGTGATGAAAGCAGATTCAGAGCGATTTCCTCGTGTCAGGTTTTGCGATGTCACGACGCAAACCGTATCGCCGGCTGTAGATTTTACCAACAAAATCTTGCTGTGATTGTCAGCGAGGTATGTCCGCTCGATAACTTGCGAAATGAACGCCCACAGCTTCAGCGTCTTGTTTGTAGCCTTATGGTCAAGAACAAGGTGGAACGCCTTTACTCGCCCTGACTTTTCGATAAAGAAAAGGCGACGCAAAAACTCTTCCGAAATGGAGAAAGAAGTTTGCCACACTTCGGCTTCTCCCACCTGTTCAAGAATCCATTCCAACACATCAGCCACTTGCACAGCGTTAGAGAGATAAGCCTGATACGGCTTATCACTCAACGGCTTTAATACAGAGTCTATCGATGTGTTGCGTTTCATTTCTTAGCAGTTTTCTTCTTTGTTTTGGTGGCTTTCTTTTCCTCTTTAGGAAACTCCGATTGCGTACCCACATAGTGGTCGTATTGCTCCCAATTAGAGTGCAGACGCTTGTCGAGTTCGATAAGCTCTTTAAGGAATGGATAACGCTCACTGTCCGGGCAAGTGCTATCTTCAGTCGAAAGAGAGCGGAGTTTTAGATGCACTTCACGCATACGCTGCACGATAGAAAGGTTCTCCACATAGAGAGCCTGAATATCGTCGGGAAGGTCATCGTGGTCATCACGCTTACCTTTCTTAAAATCCTTTGCAGGATTGTTCTCTTCAAGCGAGAAATGCTCTTGGGCGATAACATCGACTTGCTTCTGCATTTCCTCGACTTGTGCGTGAGTGAGTGCTTGAACACGGAAGTTGTAATACTTCCGAATGTTATACTCTATAAACTCAGCCTTTCGGCTTGGGTTCGCCATTAGATTACGATACATAATCTGATTGCCCGAAAGTTTGAGCAGATACAACGCACCGACAGTGTAGTCACGCTCGTCGGCAGGAGTATCGAGCCATTGCTTAATAAGTTCGGTAAATTTATTGTCTGTTGCCATAGTATTAAAGTTTGTTGTTTATTCCGGTAAAGAACACAAGGTTTTTGCCATGCTCTTCAAGGAGTCTTCTCATCGAGGCAAGTGTTTGCCCTGTGGTAACGAAATCGTCGAACACGATTAAGTTAGCCTCTTTCGGCAAAACATTCAGCGTAAACACAGCATTCATTCGCTGTTTGGAGCGACACGAAGCCACATCTTCGTAGAATGGAATGCCGAGCTGTCGGGCGATCACTTCCGAGATACGAGTTGCAAAGTTCTTCGTCAGATGTCGGCGTTTAGGCGTGGTCACCACAGCCCAATCGCCATTAGGCAGATTGTAGCCGAGCATTTCCTTGATAACAGGAACAATGCTGTCAGCGAAGAACTGCACCATATCATCATCAGCCTTGATTTCAGTAAGCGTGCGACCATAAAGCGACTTTTGCCAAATGGAGACAAAGTTCACATTTGAGCGTCTTGTTAGACGCAAACGATAAGTAAAGTCGCACCTTGCTTCCACCGATTTGTCCCATGCTTTGCGTTTCTCCTCGGCAAAGATGTCCTTACTTTGAGGAGTGCGAGAATTAGGCGAAACGCCAAGAGCGTCCATGTCGATGTTAGGAACAGAGATTTCCGAAAGGATTTCTCCCACATCAATCAAGTCGCTCTCAGCGTGAGATTCAGAAGAGTTCATCTTCGGAAGCAGCAACGATGTCGCCAATTTCAGTTTCGATAACACCCTCGTAGAAAGGAGCAGGACACACATCGGTAGCCTCGACCGTGATAGTTGTGGCAGTCGTACCTGTTGGCCCTTGACCGAGGTCTTGGCTAACAGTAGATTTTGTTTGCCACCTAACACTACCCACCACACGATATTTGCCTTTCATATCCTTTACGAGATATACCACATCGTAGTTGTTGATATAGAGCGAAAGGTTTGAAGCCTCTTCGCCGACACCGGGGTGAATGGCAGTGAGTTTATTGAGCTGGGTTTGGCTTGGGAGTTCGCCCTGAGGTTCAGAAGTCAACTGCGATTTATCAGGAAGGATATCGATATATTTCCATTTTGCGTCAGCATTCAACACAAAATCGCCATTGTATTTCGCTTCCGAAATGCGACCATTCTCTGCTTTTAGAGCAGGCCATTGAGCGATTTCGCTTTTAGCGAGATAGTAAATGCGTCGCATAATGCCCGGTAGTTCGGGTGTCCCTTGACACCACGCTACCGATTTTTGAAGATTAAGACATTCAGCCATAGTAGTTAGAATTTAGAGATTAGACAGTGATTTCGACAGCTTTGAAGCGACGCTTGTCAATCGATTCAAACTGCACACCGAAGAACATAGTGGCGATGTAGGTAAGGATAAACGGTTCGTATTCCTTGACCATAATGCTTTCGATGTCGCCCATTTGGTCGTAGCCTACAAGCATGTTGCTCTTCGGACAGATGTGGATAAACTTGCTGTCAGCCTTGTTATACAAAGGCACAAGTTTGAGACGACCATTAGAGCCTTCAACAGTGGTGTGATTGTATTGCGTATTGTACGGAATACCACCATGGCTCATTAGGTAGGCTTCATTGTACTTGTCAGCAAAGTCTTGTGAACAGAACATAAGGAGTTCCTGAGAGCGAAGACGAGGGTCAAGCGAGAAAAGGATCTCCTTAGCCACATCGACAGCATTAGCCGAAGTGATTTCCTCAGAAATCTTCATATAGTTGCCATTCTCGGCAGAGATAGCTCCCGCAGTGATTTCCTTTTGTGTAATGGTATCAAAGCCGTCGAAGAGGTCTTTGGTAGTATCGCCGTTAGCGTTACGCACACCATTCCACATAGCGTCATTGAGGTGTTCCGACAATCCCTTTGCGATTTGAGCAAGCACATGGAGAGCAGTCGGAGTGGTCATCTGACCGTCACCTTTGGTAGCACCAGTGCCGAGCAAAGTAGAGATAGCCGAGTTAGGTTCAAACTTGGCGACCACATTACCGAAATGCGTTTCGAGCGTACGGAAATCAAGTTTAAGGTTTACATCGCCTGAGCGAGTAGCCTTGTAGGGAGCGAACTGAGCGTCAGCGTAGATAGTGCCGACATTCTCTTTGTATCGTATTCCGGGGCGACCAGTCATATACTGAAGCGTGTCCTGAATACCGATGATAGGCAACATCAAAAGGTCTTTACGCCACTTAATGGCCGCCTTTTGATAGTCGTCGAGCGTAAATTGTAGTTTACCAGCCATAGTATTAAAAGATTAAAAGTTATACGAGATTGTAGAGTTTGCGAGCTGAGTTTACGGTGTCGTAAAACTCTTCGACATCAGATTTTTCAGTCATAGAGGGCTTGTTGTCCTCGATGACAGCAGTAGAGCTATCGGCAGGAGCAGAAGCGAGAGCCGAAATGCGTTCGTTCAGTGAAGCAATCTCCTTGGCTTGTTTGTCAAGGGCATTTTCGATTGCTTGAAGATTTTCGACAGTAAGCGTAACCTTATTGTCGTCGGCACAAAGTTCCTCTACATTGAGGATCTTGCCGATGTTGTTTACAGTAACTTTCATAGTATTTGAATGATTAGAAGATTTTTCCGATTTGAAAAGCGACGATAGCGAAGCGATGAACTTGGCGAAAGGCGAATTTCTGTCTTGCACAGGAATGTTCGGTATCGGCATACCGGCATTAGCCATAGCCGAAGCGATAGCGTCAGTAAGCACAGGTGCTTGCTCGTTAGAGTTGGTAACTTCGTCCACGAAGCCCCAATCAAGAGCCTCTTGTGCCGATAGCCAACCACCGATTTTCATGAGGTCGAGCAAATCTTTGACATCTTTCTTGCACTTGGCAGAATACATCGAAGCGATGTTGATGTCAAGTTTGTCAAGGTCATTCTTCTGTGCTTGCAGCTCTTGGATAAGAGCCTCAGTATTGTCGGCATTGAGGTCGCACCAACGGAAGAACTCAGTGGAGCATTTATGTACGAGGTACATAGCGTTAGCGTCGATAGAGATATGTTTCGCACCGAGCGAAGCGATAGTAGCCGCTGACGCATTCATGCCCACGAAATGCACCGACACATCGCCATGATTACGGAACGCCGAGGCGATAGACAGAGCCGTAGCCAACGAGCCACCCAGCGAGTCAATCAGTACCGAAACCGATTGCTCGCTATTTTGGGCAAGCACGAAGTCCACATAGTTGCGGTCGAAGTCAGCACCACCGACGAAGCCTTTGAGATGAAGATTATAAGTTGCGTTTGACATAGTATTAAAATTTATTTCTATGTCAAAGTTAGCACCTTATTATAGGGGATTAAAAGACACAATAACAGCAAAAAAGGCCTCCGAAGAGACCTTTTTGAGTATTGTTTGCGAAAGATTTATCTACGGAAAACATAGCCATTATCGTAGAAGTAATCGCACATAAACAAATCGCGAGCGAAAGCATCGTAGTCGAAGTAATATGAAAGATTACCCAACATCTTGTCAAGGTCATAACATTCGTCAACGATATGTCGAGCGAAATCCTCTTCACTATCAAATTCGCCTTGATAAGCGTCATCGAATTTGTCAAGCTCGTCTGCGCTGTAGCAAGTAAGGAAAGCGTCAACAGCATCGCGGTCAGCGAAGCTCGCGTACTTGATGATTGTGTCAAACTCATCTTCATCGAAGCAACTTTCCGAATACAACTCGCGAGGAAAATTCTCGTAATCTTGGAACATAAGTTCGGGATCTTCTTCATCGGCATGCAAATCGTAGCAGAACTCGATGAACTCGTCATAATCGTCAAAGGTGGTCAAATCAATCCACATACCTTGAAGTGAGCCATTGTTGTATTTGCCGTATGTGCCACAATATACAGCAGGATTATCACTGTCAAGCGAATGCTTGTGATATTGAAGTTCATCACTTGTGGGGAAAGAGCGACCACTGATTTCATTCACATAAGCGACCTTGTTGTCGCTGTGGGCTGAAAGAGAAGAATTTGTATTCATGCGATAATGAATTAAATGATTAAACACTATGCTCCGTAAAGGAGCGACTTTTACACTGCCCACAAAGAGCCGATACGCAAACATTATGCAAGGTTCGGAGATTAAATACTACCCGATTTAGGTGTGGAGATTTCAGCCCCGACACCTGTTGCTTGACCTTGCAGTTGAAAGTACCGGCAATAACTTTGCGGCGTAAAAGTGCCCGACGGAGTATTGTTGATTTAATTCTCGTATGAGCAGATTTCGTTCAGCCTAAGCATAACAAAAAAGGTCAAGCAATGAAATCACTGCTCGACCACAAGAGAACTATGAATAAAAAGAAGAAAGTGATACTGCTTTATATGGCACAACGAATAGGCATACCAACCGATGACCACTTAATTTCGTAGGTAGTGGCATTAGATTCACCTGAGGGGTTGCCACTCGTGGCAGAAGATTTGACGACAGGGTACGGTCGTTCACGAGAGCCGATGATAAAGGAAGTTCCCGACGCGTCCGTGATTACGAAAGCGAGGTGTTTATGAAGTGGAATGTTGTCGTTTGACACAAATTTAAGCGTGCAAAGCACCTTACGCCCATTGTTGTCGTATTCCTCTACAGCTTCGTATGACGGCTGACCGAAGAAGCGAACAGGCGTAATCTCAGTGAAGACGCCGACAGGAATGCCCGATGAATGTTTGAGAACGATGTTGGGCTGAATATTTTCGCAGAGGCAGTAACCGATTTGTGCGATACCCGGTAATGAGTGATTGAAGTTTTCCATAGCAAACAATTAAAAGGTTAATCTTCGGAGTTCTCGTTTACAGACAATGCAGAATTTACGGACATTACGGACTCGGTAATTTTTTTGTCTTGAAGTCGTTTACTTTTTTTGGTATTATAGTCGATATACGCTCTGCGTTTTCGCTGATACCTTTTAGCAATGGCATTCCAATTTGTCTCCGTTAGTTCTATACCGTGTTTTTCCATCCACGCGTAGATAAGGTCATCTATTTGAATGCCAAGATTGCTGAACTGATGCAAGTCTTGCCACATCTGCACATCGAAACGGTTTTTGATACACTTATGAAGTGCGACTTTTGCCATAGGCGGCAGATAGTTGTATGTGCGAGGATCTTTTCTCTTAAAACTTGGGATTCTTATAGCCAAAGTTTTTTCGTCAACTATGTCAGCTGTTTCTGCTTTCTTGTTTTCAAGGAATAGTTGAAGCATACAACTCTCAACCGAGCCACGCACCAACGATACCGGGTATTCACCCCCTTGTTCGTGAATGAACCATTGCTTAAGATAAGGTTCGACATTGTTAATGTAGCTTATCATACTTTTATGCGCTTTTATTTAGCACAAAGTTACTACACTATCAGCCGAAAAATATGGTATTAGCGACACGATTTTAGAATTAAAAGTGTACCACTTTCTCTACATCCTCTAACCTTACTGTGTTATAAGGTTAAAAAAGTTTGTAACTTTGTAACAGCGTATCTTTAGACACTTAACATCCTATATTACAATAAATTATCTTTGTAACAAAGTTGTAGCAAAAAATGTTACAAACTTTATAATGAAGAAAGGGAGGGGGCAAAGAGTGTTACAAAAAAATTCAAGATAGTTTTTGTATCAGATTTGTATCAAGTTTGTATCAGTAGTAATATCCTAATTATAAGATATTTACATTCTTATTTTATTCTTTGTTACAAAGTTACAAAGTTTTAGTACAAAAATAAGAATATAGAAAAGGTGGTATAATTCCCTTACAAAAAAGGGCCGCGCATCACTGCGAAGCCCAATTCAAAATTTATTAAGTTAATCTGACTTATTGTCGCGTATCACTACGAGACATCTTACTGACTTTTAAGTATGTTGTTTAGCTTTCATTTCTCTGAAAAAGTTGATATCCTTTTGCAGTTGCACAGGATCATAGACTTTTCTTACAAAGCGAGTATAGTCATCAGTGATGTAATACTCAATGCTGTTCGCTCCCGAACAGTAAAACGCAGCAATGGTGAGTAAAATCCAGTCCAGCTTCTGTCCGGAATAGCGAGTAAGGTTTATGCAAGTGCCGGCTTTCATACGGCAACAGTACTCATACACCTTAATCGCGTATTCCTTGAACTCCTCATTCTCTCGGTATAGCGAATTGAATTGTTCCATTTCAAAGGCGTGCAGCCTTGCTCGTATTTCTTCATTCATAGCGTCAGAATGGGAGTTCAACTTCTATAGGTTCGTTTTTCTTCTCCTCTATAGGAGCATTGTTTTCTATTGTTTTGGTGTCAACAGTTTTGATGTAAATCATATCTTCAACCACGCCCTCAATACGTTTTGAGATTCGATTTTGAGCATTGCACATATCAGCAGGATTAAGTTCTGCAATGTATGGGCATAGATTGCAATAAGCACGCAATTTCTTTGTAAATGACTGCATAGTCAGACCTTTCACATTCGCATAATTGCGATATGTCTCAAAGACTTCACGACGAATCAGTAGTTTGTCAAGGTTGCTCGAACCCTCTGCGAAGTAAGAGTCAGCCCAATCCTCGAAGTTATTGCCGAGGTCTTGACGATATTTTCTTTGAATGATATTATCCATTGGTGGATAAATCTTCACATTGCTTTCGCACAATGACAAGTAGAAGCGTAGGCATTGCAGTAAGAAATTTATATCGGCATTCCAATCCTTTTCAGGATAGTCGGCAGTGTAGAGGTCACGATTGAAGTCATCACGAATAGAGCGTGTTTCTATGTAGTCGTTCGATTCCGTCTGCTGGTGGTAATAGTCAGAGAACACCATGTAGAGCAAGCGAGCTTCCGTAGAAGCATCAAAGTCGGCCGGAACATAGTTCGTTGTAAACGCAAACTTTGGGCTTTGCTCAAACGGAATAGAGTACGACTGATTATTCTTCGGGTTGATAGTCATATCCGAAGTGATAATATCATAGAACAATCCCATTGAGAGATATTGAGCGCAGTCATCGACAAGCACAAAATCGGTATGCACATTAACCTGGTCAAAAACGTGGGGATTATCCATTAGTTTAGGATTACGCCCCGAAAGTTTTACCGATTTCATAAACAGTGAAAGTGTTTTGAAGAGGAACGACTTACCACTGCGACCATTACATTCGCCATTCTCGCCGATTTTGTTATCCATAGCTTGTGGAGCCCATGCACGCGAGGGAGATTTGAAGCGATGAAGCATATATCCGATAGCAAAAATCTTGTTGGCAAGATTCTGTTTCTGCTCACGGATTTCATCTTCAGTCAATCCCTCTCCATTGATGCAAAAACGGTGCTTTTCGGCATAGGCTTTTGCCTCTTCGGGATTGTCTTCAAATCGCTCTTCCATTTCCTTACGCCAGTGCAGCCGGCTTGTGTTGATGACATAGCCGAAAATCGGGCTTGACTTGCAGTCCAAGACATCAATATCATAGAGGTTATTTTCCTTGTCTAAGCACGTTAGCTTGAACATATCGGGCAATGGCTTGAAATTGTGCTTCAGCACATTCTCTTCCCACACATAGTGATTGAACGCAGTATCGCCACGCTGATGAACGATAATCTCTTTAGGCGTAACTTCCACATTGTTATTCGGGAAGAAGAACAGCTGTGTGTTATGCGTAAAATTAGAGAAATCGAGTTCCACTTCTTTCAAGTTTTCGAGTGATGTTTCAGAAAACTTCATCGAGTTCACTATGAGATTTCGCACATTCTCGTTCAAGCAACGCTCTTCGCTCCATTCACGCACGAAACGGCGAACATCTTTCGCCTTGATTTGCTTCACGACATTATTAGTAACCTGAATGTAGCGAGTATTGGCAGCGTTAATATCACGGAGCGTTCTAAAGCCATTGAGTTGAAGGAAATAATATAGGCGAACAGCACTGATAGTTATTTCTTTCTTACCCGATTTCTCATTCACTGTCTCCGTCCAAAACTTTGCAGGGAGAGCCATTTTGAGAAGGTCACGGAAGTCATTGATGTCACGACGCATTTCTTGCCAATCGCGCAGATCCTTTCGAGGTTTGCCACGATTGTCACGAAAAGTGGATAGCCATTCGGGTAGCCAAATGGTATATACATCAATGTGTCGAAGAGCCAATTCCGTGCCTTTCTTCACGCCTGTGCTATCAATATCGGGAATGTTATAAATCACTTTAGCGTAGCGAAAAAGCAGATTTATATCCTCTTCAGTAACCTGGTATGTTTCAGAGTTGAACCATATAGGCTGATAGCCCATGGAGCGACAGCATAGAGCGTCACGCTCTCCTGAACAAATAATCACTTCGTCGATTTTCTGTTCACGAGCCGGAGCGTCTTCTTCATCATCGGCTTGGGCGTTAAGTTTGCCGAACAGCTCTTGCAGTTCTCGTAAGCCATTGATAAAGTTCTTAGGCTTTACACCCTCAGGAGTGTAAGAGAAACGCCATTGCTTTTCGGGATTAAGTGGTTCGTATATCTTATAGAAGACCTTGTTGTCTTCCGTGCGACATTCACGCATAAGGATAGGATAATCATCGGTAGAGTATTTCAGCGTCACTTCTCCGTCCTTAACATAGCCGATGTATTCTGCCTCGTGCCAATTAAGAGCTTCAGCATGCTCACGCTTCACTTTCGGGCCCAGCACCTTTAGGTGTGCGTCCGGAATTGAATCGAGGAAAGAGAACACCTTTGTTCCCTCTTTCTCGTCAGCGTTGGCACGGCGTTTTTCGATACGAGGCTTGTTTATCGAGCGATTCAATTCATCTTGCACATTGAAAATGCGAGCAAGATGAAGAACCGCTTCGTAGAAGTGAGTGATGTTTTCCTCTTTCATGCAGATGTCGATAGGCGACATAGCGTGTCCGTCGTCGCCGAAGTCAACCACTTTCCAAACATCGCCCGATAGCCGTAGGCAAGCCGAAGCCGTTTTCTCGCTCGGCCTTGCCCTAAACTTATTTTTCGTGCCGACTACCTCTTGTGCTTGTGGATAGTAGTAAAGGATAATATCCAGTCCACCATGAGTAGCGGCATAAAGTTTTTCTACGGTTATCATTTCAGTTTACAGGTAGTCAATGTTTTCGACTCTTTCGATTATCCAATCGATAAGCTTTTCGTCTCTCTCGTCATAAGAGAGGGTAAGCATTTTCAAGCGTCCCTCGTTCTTATGTACTTCGATATTGATAGGTAAGTTGTGGTTATACACAACTGTTAGGAGTTCCTTGTAAAGTTTAGGAGCTAAAGCGATTTGTCTCTCTTCCATATTATTCAAATTTAGATGTTTTAGATACTTCGATTAAGAAGGGAATGAACATTAGGACAGCTGCACCATAGAATAGCAGTGCGTAAGCCAAAAGTCCGTGTTCGTTTTCCACAGATATTCCGGCAAAGAAGAATGTCGGAGCAAAGCCGAGTCCTGCAATAGCAGTCCAACGTGAAATTTCAGCGTTAAACATAGAGCTGAATCGTTTGCTCTTACCGAGCAGATAGTTATATATTGAATTCATATTATAACGATTAAATGATTAAACTAAAGGGAAAACCATTCGGGTGCGTCCTCTCGGATTGCCCGAATGGACTATGAAAACACATATTGAGCTTCTACTTTTCGAGTAGAAAGTTGTTCAGTTCTTTTTGGCTGAAATATAGACAGCCATGATGCTTGTGGAAAGGAAGTTGTCCTCTTTCGCACATTTTAGAGATAGCAGCTCTCGTTTTGCCGAGCATTTCAGCCACAACATTTATGTTTAGAAGAGTGTCGTTTTGTTCCGACATCTCAGCGGCTACCTGTTTAGCGATAGCCTTAATATCAGCAGAGCGGAGAATTGTCATTGCCATTGGCATTCATTATTTATATATTCTGACTCTATTCGCAGTGATAGTAACTTGGCTATCTGCCTTGTTATACACAGCCGAAATTTTAACTCCCTTATACCGTCCCTCTTCCACATTGTACCTTGCAATAAGAGTAGAAAGCGAGTGGCATTCTTTAGGCGAGTCAAACTGTCCTGTTTTAGTCTCGCCCGATTTAAGGCTACGAAGCCAGTCCATTTTACAAATTACTTTTTCCATCTTTTCTTATTTGTATTGAGTGCTTGCATACGGCGCATTCTTGAGATATGTTCAGGAGACTTTCTCAAGTTAAGCCTAAAAGCATAGTTAATAATTGTCTTCTTACTCAATTTAAGGTGTTGTGCGCATTCTTCAGTGGTCATTGTGTGATAATTTTCCATTAGCCACTTGCCAGTTTCGGTCGTCAATTTGCGACAGCCCTTAAAAAAATCGTCGCTAAGTGTAAATTTCTTCATAAATCTTTTGTTATTAAGGTAAAAGTCGCTAATTTTGCGTTGTGAAACTCTTTGATGAGAACGCTTTCGCAACTTATCTCGGATTATAAAACTAACTTGGTCGGTCAGTTTGATGGTGCAAAGTTATCACATATTGTGATACTAAACAAAGTATTAGCGATAAAAAATTTTCATCAAGCAAAAAAAAATTATAAACAATGATATCAGAGAAAGATAGGGTTTTAGCTCTAATAAAGGAGTTTGGAGGTAGTCAGGTAGCCTTTGCAAAGCTATTAGGCGTGCGCCAATCTGCTGTAGCCAATTGGATTAGACGCGACTCTATACCAGCCACAGCAAAGACTGCAATATTGTCATATTGTGATAATATTTCTGAAAGGTGGCTATTATTTGGCGAGGGGAGCATGTTCCCAAAAGGGACAAATACCTTTTATAAAGAATTAGAAGTAAGTGCAGGTCGGATAGAGTTTGCTAACACAACAGCAAAACCACAACGCATTTTCATACCTGGAGTAGAAGCAGACGCATTCTTCCCGGTTAAAGGATTTTCGATGTACCCGACAATTCAAGAGGGCGACCTTGTGGGAGTAGTTGAGATTGACAATTTCGAGGAAATTAAAGCGAAACACATATATTTAATAATAACAAGGGATAATGAGCGTATGCTGAAACACATTGAACTTGGCAAAGCAAATAGTCCGTACATCACATTGACATCAGACAATGTAGAGTACGAACCATTCAAGATTAAAAAGGAAAATGTAATCAGCATTTACAAGGTCATTTTTCATGGAAGAATACCCCTTGTTGATTAACATTTTTTTACTACCTTTGTTGGTCAGTTGGGTAATAGTCAGTGCGCTACCAAGTGCGCTACCAAGAATGTCCCCAAATTAAGCACATTCAAAGAGAGAACAATAACAATACTCAAACCTCTTAGGCAGAGAAGCTTAGCGTGTGTGAGTAACTCCGTAAACGATATTAGTCCAACCGGATCACAAGTGAGTCCAGGCGGATCACGAAGGAGTAACGAAAGTTACTCCTTTTTTGTTTTATCTCCCTATACACCGCAATACAACCCGACATACCAAAGCAGAGAGCAACAACATCAAGACATACCACTCCCCAAAAACAAGT
>ERZ808052.42-NODE-42-length-14414-cov-6.885680_pt1 | contig 14414 bp, 12 predicted proteins | sample MGYA00380200_ERZ808052 | MGnify/ENA primary metagenome ERZ808052 (study PRJEB31490, sample SAMN06133366) | cow dung metagenome | isolation source: H10 | host: cow | place: China: Chengdu | collected 2015-05 ...
ATGCCCTAAAACACATTGGGGGTGATTTTTTGCATATTATCGCTGTGGATGATGAGCCGCTGGCCTTGGGACTTTTGGTCCGCTCAATCCGGGAGGCCTGCCCTGTTGCGCAGATCAGCGAGTTCCAATCCGGCCACGAAGCCCTGCAGTTTTTAGAATCCAATCGATGTGATGTTGCCTTTTTGGATATTCATATGCGCGGAATGGACGGTCTGACGTTAGCCAAAAAGATCAAGGAGCTCAATCCTAAATGCAACCTCATTTTTGTCACTGGGTATTCTGCGTATACTGGCGATGCATTCTCCATGCACGCCAGCGGCTATATCATTAAGCCAGTAAGTGCAGAAGCCATTCGTAAAGAATTGGAAGATTTGCGGCATCCTATCACTATGCTGCCAAACACACTCCTGCGCATCCGGTGTTTCGGTAATTTTGAAGTATTTTCTGCTGATGGAGAACCGGTTAAATTTAGCCGAACAAAGGCAAAAGAATTGTTTGCCTATTTGGTCTATCGCAAGGGCAGTTCCTGCACCACCCGGGAACTGGCTGCGGTGCTTTTCGAGGACACCGAATACTCCACCAAACAAATGCTCTATCTGCAGAAGATCATATCTTCTATGATGCAAACATTAAGACAGCACAATGCCGCAAATGTCATACATAAAACCTATAATGCCATTGCGCTTAACGATGAAGTTGTTGACTGTGATTACTATCGTTTCTTAAAGATGGATGTTCCCTCCATCAACACCTACACAGGAGAGTTTATGACCCAGTACTCCTGGGCGGAATTTGTTGCCGGATATCTGGACCGGATCACAACTGGCACTACAACCACGCCTGATTAGCAAAGATACCCAAGGACAGAGAATGTGCATTTCTCTGTCCTTTTTCATTTTGCGACACCATCCAAAAAAAGATGGAAAACCTCTGCAATTTATGCTATAATTTCCCAAAGTCTTCATGTTTGGAGGATCTGATATGCAGCTTATTAAGCGCAAGCTTCCAGTAAATACATCAATTCTGATAGTCCTTGGCATCCTGATTTTATTGTTCGGCTCAGTCGCTCTTCTATGGTCAGGCAGGGCTCATAGCAATCAGGCGATGAGCGCTATGCTCGCGAAAGTTTATTTCGACGGTGAATACCGCGTCGCAGACGGCGCCTGGCAAAAAATTGTTAGCGGACAGCACATCTCTTCCACCAAAGGAGATGTAACCCTGAGAGGCAATTTCCATATGTTGACCCCAGATGGCGAATATGTTGGTCTTTACAGCAGAGACTTGCCTATCGCCTTATATACAAATCATATCAATTTAACGATTTGTGAAGGTGAAAACGAGCCCGTTGTATTGGATATGGAAAATCCTCTGTTCGGAGACTCTGCTTGCGGCATAAGTTGGACAGCTCACGCTTTTACCGCCGGAAGCGAGGAGCCCATTGAAATTCTGATCCATAACCCTCATAGCTTCGGAAACGAGCTTGCCATAGACGAATTGTTATCCAACATATCCATCTGGGCGGGTATCGATTTCGAAAAAACTGCACTGGAAAGCGGCGCACTTCAGAGAAACACAGGACTTTTATTTTTGATCGTCTCCTTTGTGCTTTTGGGAACGGCTCTGTTCTCTACTTTGATCCATATCAAAAACAATAGTATCCTCTGGCTGTTTGGTCTTATGGTCCTGTTCGCAGGCGCTTATTTCACATTCAGTGCCGACGGTGTTTCTTTCTGGCAGGAATTCATTATAACCAACACTACCGCGTTGGGATGCTCTATGATGTTTTATATGCTGTTCCTTTCCATGGTAGTTACACATTTTTTGAAGAGCAGCAAAAAACTCTGCATCGCCACCATCGCCGCAGTTTGCAGCTTCGACATGCTCTTCTTTATTCTGCCCATCGTAAGCGATGTGTTCTTTTACGATACCTGGCGCTACTGGGTAGCTGTGCAAGGGGTCAGCAATATCATTCTGCTGATCTGCCTTGTAAAGGAATCTATTTGTGCCGTCAAGAGCAAAAAGTGGATCTATATCGGTATGATGCTGCCGCTGATTGCATTCGGCATAGATGCCGTTATGACGATTTTAGGCTACTGGCAAGGTGGGCTTATTTCCATGTATGTTTTCTGTGGTCTTTTCATCGTTGCCTTGGTTGTTGTACTCAGAATCATCCCCAGCAACATCAATGCCGCTGCAAAAGCAAAGGAACTTGAGACCGAAAAAAACGCATTGAATGCCCAATTGGCACAAAGTCGTATATCCACTATGATGAGCCAAATACGTCCTCACTTCATTTACAATACCCTCGGCAGTATCGAACAGCTTTGTAATATCGACCCGCCAAAGGCAGGAAAGCTGGTCCACAACTTCGCTATGTACCTCCGGGGAAATTTTGGAGAACTGGACAACCCCAGACCAATCCGTATGTCCCAGGAAATGGAGCACGTACGATATTATGTCAGCATTGAAAGTGTACGTTTCCCAGATATGACCTTTGCCTTCGATATGAAATCCGATGACTTTATGTTGCCTGCCCTATCCATACAGCCCATTGTCGAAAATGCCATCAAACACGGTCTTATGCCGTTAGACCGGGGAGGTTCCGTCCGCGTAACTTCTTGGGAAACACCTTCTGCCTACTGTGTGAGTATAGAAGATGACGGTGTAGGCTTTGATACCAACATTTTGTTAGACGAGCGAAAGCATATTGGTCTGCGAAACATCCGCGAACGACTGGCGGCCACGGTCGACGGTTCCCTCACGATTGAAAGCACTATAGGAAAAGGTACAAAAGTGCAACTGACTATTCCAAAGGAGAACAGCTAATGAATGCAGTGCATACCCCTAATACCTTTGGTCGGCTGATTGGAGCGGAATGCATAAACCAGTCTGATATCATAAGCACTGAAGATGGTTTCTTTTTCGTCAACAAGTCTTTATCTGATATTCTCGCAGAGAAAAACATTTTCGATTTTCCGGATTCTTCAGGGCAAATTCTTCCTTGCAATCGTTTTTTCGATGACTGGTTCCTCTATGCTGTACCGAACAAGTCAGAACATACTTATGGTCTTTTGAAGCTTCGGGAACAGGAACACGATACTGAGGATGGTTCTCCGGCAGATGGTGATACACCCGGTGTTACTATTTCCTTCATCGCTTTTACTTTAGAAATCCTGCTCAAGTGTCTTTCAGAACCTACCACACAAAACAGGCAGGCTATGAACGCAGAAATCAACCGTGTGGTTGCTCACAAAGGTCAGAAGCATCACAAAGCACTGAAGCAATACTTTGTAAAGCCGCAGTGCCAGGGTGCCTATCTGGTAGCTTCTATGTATACAAGGCACATCGCTTCCCTATCAGAAAACGGTTCATTAGACGTGCCAGAATATTACAAGGATATAGTTCAGAAAAGCATTTCCTACAAAAACAATGTGAAATTTGCACGCCTACCGAAATTTATTGAATTTTTGAATCAGCAAGCGGGCTATATGGTTTGTGATAATACGAAAATATATATCAAGGACCGCGAAAGTCCCGACATCTATGAATCCGCGGCAATTCTCGCTACCCACACCGGCAACACCTCCCTATTCTCCTTTGCCGCAGAAGTGGAATACCACGCAAGATTCTTAACACCCCTTGCCAAAATCAAAATTCCCTTTTTCGGCAGATCCATTTATGATTCCGCAATTCGTGCTGACATGACTGTCGGTGACACGGAATTTGAGGGTCCCGCTCCATTCTACAATCCCAAGAGCCGCATCGTAAAAAGGCAGTATCAGTATCACAAAAACCACTTGTTTCATATTTAATGAAACTTAAAATTATATTCAGACACAAAAAACAGGCTGTTCTTTCGAACAGCCTGTTTCAGTCTGTCAAAGAACCCCTGTTTTCATTAAGCGAAAACAGGGGTTTTGGTGTATTTAGGTGTAAATATAAGCAATATCTGCGAGAAAAAGGAGTTGCTCCAACTCCAATTTGCTAGCTTTTTCAGATTCATGGCAGCATATTTAAGCCTGACCCATCGTGTGACTGCGGCCAAGCCTCTGTGGTGTGTATGTGTACACACATATTTTTATTTCTGTGAAAATAGAAACTATGTGAGAAAATGAATATTAACATCGCGTGTTTTATCAAACAAAAACCCCGTCGGTTCAAACTGAACTCAACCAACGGGGTTTATTGAATGTTTGATTTTACAAACCTATGCCAGAGGCAGCAGCTTGCTGTTCATTTTGCGGCTCGGCGGTGGTCTTCATTAGCTGCTTGAGGTATTCAGCTTGCTTCTGATTTTGTTCATTGCCATCGATCAGGCTGGTAAGCGCACTCTTTACTGTATTATCCAAAGCAACAGGATTAAACGTACACCTAACAAGATCTGCGTCTCCTTTTTCTGCTTGATTCTGCACAAAGGCGCTGCTCTTAATAATAGTTTCGATTTCCTCTGCCTTCTCGGGATGATTGTGCAGAAGCTCCTGCAGTTTATTAGCATGTTGTACGCCTTTATCTTCCTGCTCGGTCTTATATTCTCCCATTCGGCCCACGATAGACTTTGCCAAAATGTCGATACGCTGTTCCTTTGTAAGAGGTTGTCCAGCATAAAATGCGTTAAACATAGCGGACTTTGCTTGATACATATCCTTCTGCCAGGACAACAAATCTTTGCCGTTTTCCAACTTATCGGTCAGGTCATTAAGTATAGCGGGAATATAAGATCGTGCGACTTCCTGATCTTGGCGAATCACATTCGTCCGCTTTCCACTCATGGATCTCGCATTGCTGCTTTCGCATTGAATACCATTGGTTCGATAGTTGTATTCTCTCATTTCTTCGAGGAATTGCTCTTTCAATTGCAAACGCTCATCCTCATATGCACCGAACAAAGCATTCAAAATGGTCTTGAAAAAGCCTAACTTCTGCTCCTGAGGCCTGGGGCTCTCTGGTTCCATAATCACTTCATTTTTAAGATCGTAAAGCAGCTTATTAGCAGGCTCCACACGCACCTGACTGCAATCATACGAACTGCCCAGTTCGAAAATGTACAATTTGCCCTGAGATGCCAGCTCGTACAGTTCGTTTCGCTTTTCAAATAAGTCCTCGTCAGGCCCGACAGGAGACTCCATTTCTGTTTTGTCCATTTTAGGCTCATCCAGCATCTTTAACAAGCGACCTTTATCTTGTGGCAGGTGGGGAAGGAAAGAAAAAGGGGGCTTAGAGATTTGCTGAATAAAATTTTCATACCAAGCATCAATTTTTTCTTGTTGAGTAGACATATAAACTCCTCCTATTATTTGTTGTGCTTTTATTATTAATACCCATATAATCACAGTTTAGTTTCATGAAACCAAAATTTGTTAAAAAATTTTTGCGTGTACAGGGTGGTAATATATTTTCCGCAGTAACTAGCCTCCAAATTCAAGTTCGTCTAGGCGGCATAGTTCAATCTCCTTTACATTATATTCGTTTGCCTAATTTATCCTTTTGGTATATGCGTTTTTTAGTCTTGCTACTATAAATACCCTCCAACGGACAGCTTGGTTTCAAATTTTTGCTTTTATTTTTTTCGGGATGAAACCGACAGGCTCACTCTGGGGTATTTAAGTTATATAACCATGCAGTTCATTACAATAGAAATCAAACGGAGGACAGTAAAAATGGATATGATGGATATGACAGATACGTTAGATATGATCGATATTGGCAGTTTCGGTCTTGATACGGGTCTGCAAATTGCACTAACAATCATGGGTGTGTTGATCGGCATCGTTGCCTTTGTGTCAACAATTGTCAGCGTTTGGCTTATGATCCAATATTCCCAATTCAACCGCAAAGAAAACAGTGCAGGCATGACCGGTGAGGAAGTAGCCAGAAAAGTACTGGATGACCATGACTTGCAACATATCAAGGTAAAGGTTACCGGCTCTCTCCTTTTCGGAAACAGCTACAGCCACTTTTTCAAGAAGGTGCGCCTGAGAAGATGGACTCGGCACAAAACCAGTGTTACCGCTTTGGGTATGGGCGCGCAGAAGGCATGTCTGGCGATTTTGGACAAAGAGGGCGATCCGGACATGAAGAAGAGAGTCCGGCTCTATCCCCTTATCACCTTTGGCCCCTTTGCGTTTATTCCTTTGATTATTGTAGGCTCGATTCTTGACTATATGATGTTTCAGCAGGGCGGCATCTGCACCTATGTGCTTGGCGGCTTGGGCCTGCTATTTTACGTCTATGCCATTGTCCTTGCTGTTCTGACTTTAAAAACGGAGAAAAAGGCACAAGAGCGCGCCTATTCCATTTTGCAGTGCAGCCGTTTGGCAAATGAGGAAGAGCTTGCGGATCTGAAGGAGCTGTTCCGTCTTTATAACATTCAGTATATCAACGATATCATTATGGCTTCCCTGGAGCTGATCTACAAGCTGCTGCAGATTGCCCTTGCTTACGTCAAGAAAGATTCCAACGATTGATACATAACGATTAAAACCGGGACTTGAAAAAGTCCCGGTTTTCCGTTAGTTGAAAGAATTCTTATTTCGCTACATTTCAATTATTGCTCCAAAGACTGTTCCGCAATCATTTCCGATTGAACCGCATATGTATAATACTTTCCCGCTCTAATGCCGTTTTTTCCCAGTCCGTCTTTTGTTCTATCAACATAGTTTATACCAAAATAAATGTATCCGTTGCCCTGATTGTAAGAAAGTTCAAAGGTAGGATCGCAAAAATAATCCTTCCCATCCAGCGTAACAACAGACCACACATGACCCATAGTCTCATCATACTCACAGGTTGCCAATGTGGTCTTGATACCCACCTGAGTCAAAAGCTGATTGTAGACATTGGCAAACGTAACACATACACCGCTGTTATGCAGATAGGCAAAATAGCAGGCCTTTCTTTCCAGGTCTTTCAACGCACTGTCATCATAAACCATGCGCGTGCAGAGTTCGTGATAGATATTCTTTGCTTTTTCAATATCTGTCATATCCGGTGTCACCGTAGCCAGCATTTCATCCGCAGCTTTCAGGAATCGGTCCAACAGTTTTCGATGCTCATCTTCACTGTATTTGTACTCTATACTGATCATTTGGGTTTCTTGATTATAATGTTTGAAGAATTCAAAAGGCTTTGCGCACGCATCGAAGATTGGAAAATCATAATATATGACAGCACCTAACATTTCTGCATACACCTTTTCAGGGCAGGCAACCTCGCTTCTATAACTCAGGATCGCGTCCACAAAGTCGCAATAAAATATTGCAAAATCATTGCCCATCAGCTGCAAAGACTCCTCGGAAAGCATAAATGCATTGTAAATGTACTTCCCGTCTTGAATGAGCGTTTCCATATACTTAGGCAGTGGCTTTGTACGATCATACAGATCAACAGGGCCATCCGGTGCCTTAAGCTCGGAGTCACCATAGCTACCCTCTACAATTTTACCTATATTGATGGTGTAGGGAACCAAATATACTGTCTCGAAGTCATCTCGCACAAAAGAAAACGTTCCGGTCACGGTAACCGTTTGTCCAAGGTATACCGCTTTGTCGATACCGTCGTCTTTGGGGTGCAGCATACTGATGCGGGTTTGTGCCGGGAATACTGACGGTTTATCCAGGAAGTATGTATAGGTGATATTCAGCGGCTGTTCAGGAATGATGTGCCAGCCTTTTTCATCAAATCCGATCGTACCTACAATCACCACACCGCCAATCGTTTCTATATCTACTGGAATTGGTTCAATTTCCGGTTCGGTGTTGGTAGGTTCCGTCCCTTCAGTTGAATCACTTCCCTCTGTCGCTTGATTTTCTGTGGAAGGTTTGGTGTCGTTTTTATGTGGATCATGTCCGTGCGTTTGGCAAGCGCACAGAATCGAACATATCATAGCCAACAAAAGGAAAACAGAAATCACTTTTCGCATTTGTCTTATCCTCCTAATGAGTAATGATTTTTATATAACTTGGCAGGTGCGTCCGTGGCAATTATTTCAGTGCTATCTCCCAGATCGTGGTTTCCGGCCAGCCTTCCGTGTTGAAGCAGTCCCGGATACAGGAGGCATAGCTAAAAGTAGCCGCTGCTTTCATATGCGGTAGGGTTAGAATCTGTGGAGGGCAGCAAAGTAGATTTTGTATTAGATTCGGAAGCTCCCGCGCCGGCAGGCTATCCTGCCTGCCGGCTTGACGCAACCGGTCAACAAAGCAAGCATCAGAAAAAGCGTTATCGTTATCATAATCACTTTTTCATTTCATTTTTAATCTTCTTTTATATTAGCCGATACCAGAGTTATTCTACCACTGATTTGATGGTCTAAGTTCTGGTGGCAGGACAAATATTCATCCAGCACCTCGCGGCAAGAGGTTGCAATTCGCCTCGTTTTCCCGTTTGCTTCAACTTCCTCATGAGAAACCGAGAAAAAATCCTTCATATTTAAGTAAAAATAATATTGTAAACCGATCTTATATATCTTTTGATCCCCTATTGGCTCTCCATGTAAAGAAAATTCCTTTAAGCCATGACTTTGCTTATCGTAGATTACCTGGACGCCTTTAGAAAACTGGAAAAATTCACAGTGCGCGCCATCCCAAACCTCGTCGCGAAGCATGTATAAAATCATCTTCTTCAGCTGCGCTCCGGTTACCCAAAGGGCAATGACAGCGTCATCGTAAGGAAGGCATTCTGTCAAATTCGAAAACAGCACGATGGGGCCCAGTTCGGTTACTCGTATGCTGCCGGAGCCTACCAGCATCATATCCAGCCGCAGACTTTCCTGCAAAATATCTGCAAGAAATCCACCAAGCTCCGTTTCCTGATACCAGGACGGATGAGTCAGCTGCCGCTTCAAGCGGGTTACAACACGGGCGTATTTTTCCTCCGCTACTGATTTGTAACGACCCAATATCTCTTCCAGTGCGGTATCTCTTGGGCAATGTTCTGCAGTAATCGGAATGCTCTTCCAAGTGAAGTTTTGGATGCTGTTAGAATCCGTATCAATTTCAAGATCAAATCTACCAATCTGATCCGTTCCGGTTCCCGCTTGCGTAATCAGTATGCCGTTGACAACCTCCGGTTTTTCCAACAACGTGTGAGAGTGTCCGCCGATAATAATATCTACACCCAGCGCAGGATCTAACTGCGCCGCCAGCTGTTTATCCTCCTCAAAACCAATATGGGTAAGTAATACAGTGCAATCAATGTCCATTGCATTATACGCATTACAGATACGCTCCACCTCAGCAGTCGCATCAGCTATGTCTATAAAGCCGCCTACCAGCGCCTCTTTTTTTGCCATAGAAAGTACCGACTCTGTCAAAATACCGATGAACAAAATCTTCATTCCATCTATTTCAATCACATGATGGGGCTGAAACAATCTGGCATGATTGGTTTTAATATACATATTGGCATTGATAATGGGAAACTTCGCACATTTTTCAAGGAACAACAGGTGCGCAATGCCGTAATCGATTTCGTGATTGCCAATGGTCACCACATCCGGTGCCAACATGTTCATAATTTCAATTGTTGAGATACCGCGAAATTCTGAATCAATCACAGAACCGCGAAACATATCACCGGCAATGCAGTAAATGGCGTTCTTTTCTTCCCTGCGAACCTTTCCCACATAACCGGACAGCATGGATACGCCGCCAATCAATTGCGCATCCACTTCCTCCTCGAGAAAATCTCCGTGCAGATCATTGGAATGCAGGATCGTTAACTTTTTTATATTTGCCATTTTATCATCTCCCGGTCAGGAAATCCCAAGTTCCCCGGAGGCTTTGCTTATCTCCTGCTTTGTCTTACCCAGGATCGTTTCCACATCCGCTCCGAAGATATCCAACCCTTCCGCAGCATACCGATGGATCTCGCTGATCCCAAAAAAGTTTTGGGCCAATGCCTCGACATAGGAGAAGCCAAAATCATTCTGTTCGATAAAACCGCCTGCTGTGGTCACATAGTACAGCGCCTTTGCCTTGCACAGGCTCTCCGGCCTGCCCTGCTCCGAATAGCGGAACGTAATACCAGAAATCGTAATATTCTCCAGGTATGTCTTCAAAGTCGCCGGGAACATCAAATCCCAGTACGGCGCAGCGATCACGATGATATCCGCAGCAGCAAACTGCTTTGCCGCAGTAAAAACCGGATCTGAGAAATCATTCTTCTGTGCTGCCTGATCCCGCTTTTCCAACCCGTTCAGATCCAGTGCTGCCATAGGCATTTCCTGCAACCGCACTTCCAGAATCTCACCTTTCAGTCTTTTCAAAAGCGTTTTCGCCAGTTCCAATGTCCGCGAACACGGTCTGACGCAAGCGTTTATAAACAATATTTTATCCATAATCACAAACCAAAAGTTCCAATACGATAACGGCACAAAACCCGTTGATTATCCAAAGAAATTAACGATAATCGACTCCAATACGGCAGGCACAAAAAACAGCACAGGGCCTGCAAACTGAATAAAAAATCCTGTCTTTGTAAAACCGTTACGCCGCAAAGCAATAGATGCAGCCACTGTAAGCGCAGTTATGGCAGGTGTACACAGTAAAATTTGCGTCACAATGTCCTCGCCGCCCATAGTTGCCAGCATAAGCGCAATGCAAATGACAAAGAAGGGAATGGCCAGGAAACAAGCCGCAAAATTCGCGAGAATTGAAAGTTTATCCAGCGCCTTGTACGGAACTGTCTTATCTCTTTTTACAAAAATCATGCAGGCAACAACCGTCAACAAACCAACCACAAGCATTGCAAGCATACTCCCTGCATGCAAAATGGAGAATCCGCTGAAAACAAAGGTGTTTTCAATGGGCTCAGGATAATCCCAGCTGATGATCTCAGCAGTAAACTCACTGGGCATATTGGTTTCATCATAGGGATATCCCTCTTTGTCAACAGCCTCAAGATAGGGTTCTTCAAGGAACGGCTCGTAATCCATATCCTTCGTATCGCCCATGAGATAGCACTCATTGAACAGGGTTACGATATACAGCTCTGCACCATCTTTTTCTGCGATAGTGTATGTATGGGAGAGCGTAGTTTGACCATCTACGGTATATTCTCCGGTGTAATATCTGTCACGGGGATCTTCACCCACGCTGAAGCCTTCGTAGATGCATTTGTAAACGCCCTCAAGGGTTTTTGTTTCGCCGTTCAGTTTATAAGTTACCGAGTATTTGAAGTCATGCTCGGTAATGGCAGGGGTCATAATAACATTCGTGAACAGGCAAGCTACCAAGGACAAAACCAGACCGATTGCCAAAATCAGTGCTGGGATTCTTAGGCTGTTCATTTTCATAGTTTATCTCCTCTTTATATAATTAAAAGCAGATACTGTCCGTTTTTTCCAGCAGTACCGCAAGCATTTCCTTGCATCTTGCAATTTTAGCGGGGCTGTCTGCCTCATTGGGGCGACGGATCGCACGGCGAAGCATACGGGTATAGCCAATGACCATTGCCTTTTCCGCAACACTTCTGCAAACTTCTTCATCCTCGGTACCTAAATAAGCCTTCAAAGCCATATCCCAGAACTTTTCAGCCGTTTCGTGGGTGTAACCGTAGAAGTCCATGGTCACCTGATGGTTAAGCTCGGAATAGCCGATGAATGCATTAAACATAGAGCCCAATTCAAATACGGGGTGGCCCATGCAAAGGGTATCCATATCAATGAGCAAAGGCTCACCGTTTTGCACCATAATATTATTGGTGTGGTAATCGCCATGGAGCAACGTGTTCCTCTGAGGAACAGCCTCCACCAGAGCGCGCAGTTTTTTGCCCTGTTCTTCGGGAATATGCGCAGAAACAAAGTCCGCCCAGGCAAGCGCAGTTTGCTTCATATCCGGCACCTGACCGGGCTCGACCTCGGTGGCATGAATGTTCTTAAGCATATCGATGTAGTACTTCACCGGCTGCTCAAGATTCTCCGGATCCTTACGAATCAGTTGGGTAACATTTTCTGCATTCAGCAGTTCTGTGACAGTACCATAGCTGTCACCCACGCGAACGATTCCATAAGGAATCGCTGTATTGATGCCGAGAACAAAGGCGCGCCTTGCATTTTCCCGCTCCTGCTTGATTTCAGGAAGCGCATCCTTTGCAAAATAGGTCTTAAGGATCGTTTCATTGTCATAACGGTAAACAGCGCCGTTTGCGCCCTTGGCGATAAACTCACAGCCCTCAACGCTCATTCTTCGATAAGCCTTTTCAACCGTAACCATATCCGTAAAGCCGGTCATATCAAAGACTTCGTAAACCTCAGGGATGACATTGATAATTGCAAGCTTCGGTGCTTCCTTGCGCAGCTTCAGAATCACACGCAGGCCAGCAGAGGAAACATACTCCAGCTTATCAGCGTCCAGCACCACATGCTTATCGGAGTTGGTATTTTTGATCTCAAAAATCTTTTTTTCTGCATCTGCAGCATTGGACGCATCTACTCTGCCTTCCACTGCAATATACAAAATATCTTTATCAATACGATATGTAACATCCATTTTTCGTTATCCTTTCTTAAAAACCAAATCTGTAAGCGTTTTGTATTCTTCCCATGCAGCAGTATGGGCCAGTGGCTTTGTAAACTCTGCAATGGTGGTGTAATACCAAGCTTGAACCGACGGATCTGATTGATGGAACCTTTGCCACATGGCATCGCCCTCCACCTTCCAATCCCGGTAGATCGCCCGCATATTCGCCAACTTATCTCCAAGCCAGACCATCAAAACAGCAGGGTCTTCCGCATTCTTCAGAACCTGCAAGGACTCTTCCTTGCGAATTCGCCAGGTATCTTCCGGAGGCAGGTCTTCCCGCTTATTTTCCGTTTCGCATTCCACCAGCTGACGCACACGCTTTCCGAAGCGTTGTTCTACCTCGTCAATGGTGATTCCTGCATCCTCCACAACATCGTGCAGCACTGCCGCAGCAATCAAATTCTGGTCATCTGACATAGAGCCAACGATCACTGCAGCTTCCATAGGATGCAGCACATAAGGGGCATCCCCTTTTCTACGACGCATTCCATCATGCGCCTTTACCGCAAAAACAATTGCTTCACTTACAAGTTCCATCATACAAACTCCAAAATATCGGCAAAGCCCGTCATCTCAAACACATCCATAACTTCTTCACATACATTTCTCAGTTTCATAGAACCGCTCGTCTGCATCCGCTTTTGTGCGCTGAGAAGGACACGAAGTCCAGCACTGGAGATATATTCCAGACCTTTCAAATCCAATGTCAGATTGGTGTTTTCAGAGATATTCTCACTAATGGTTTTGTCTAAAACGGGGGCGGTAGTTGTATCCAATCTTCCGCATATTTCAATTACTGCATCTGCACCCATTTTTTTGATTTCGATCGTCATTGCAATACGCTCCTTCTCAGATTTTTTTGATCATTGTCAAGATGTTTTTGCCATCTTCATAGGCATAATGCACAGTATCCATAGTTTTCTTAACGATAAAGATGCCCAGGCCACCAACCTGCCGTTCCTCAATAGACAGGGTAATATCCGGATCCGGTTTTTTCAGCGGATCAAAGGGTACACCTTGGTCAATCAGCCGGAAGGTTACATCACGGTTTGCTTCATCAAAGCCGATGTCTAAAGTGACATCGCCGCTTCCCTCTCCGTAGGCATAACTGGCCACATTTACAAACACTTCTTCAATGGCTACGCAGATTGCAGTTTGATTCTTCATTGAACATTCATAGCTTTCCAGCGTTTCTTCCACAAAGCCTAAAACTTCCGACAGCGCATCTGTTTTGGCAGGAAATGTTTTGCTCGTCATACGCGCACCACCTTCTTGCGGTTTGTAATCAAACATCAGCATAGTAATATCATCAAACTGCGGTGCCTCGCCTACAAAGGCATCAATGTCAGCCTTCAAGGCCGGTAAAAGCTCTGTTGCAGGCGCTACAGTATTCTGATTCATAAAGTTTAGGAGTCTATCCTCACCATAAAGTTCCGACTCCGCATTCGTTGCCTCCGGGACACCATCTGTGTAAAGGAACAGTCGATCACCGGCTTTTAGCTGCAGTTCATTGATGCGATAATTGAAGCCCTCAATACCTGCCAAGACAAAGCCTGCCCGGGAACGTAAATATTCAAAGGAGCCATCTGCATGTTTCAGTAGCGGCGGATTATGACCTGCGTTGGCATACTTCATATTTCCGGTCTGAAGGTCTAATATACCCATCCATGCCGTCACAAACATATCTGCTTCATTGTTTTCACAGAGTTTTTCATTGGCTCTTGTAAAGATGTCATTTACAGCCATACCGCTTTCCGCAAGGTCCTTGATGATTGTTTTCGCGGTCATCATAAACATTGCTGCCGGAATTCCCTTGCCGGAAACATCCGCAGCAAGGAATGCAACCGTTGTATCGCCCAGCTTATAGAAATCGTAAAAATCGCCGCCGACTTCTTT
>ERZ808052.43-NODE-43-length-14131-cov-2.189483_pt1 | contig 14131 bp, 11 predicted proteins | sample MGYA00380200_ERZ808052 | MGnify/ENA primary metagenome ERZ808052 (study PRJEB31490, sample SAMN06133366) | cow dung metagenome | isolation source: H10 | host: cow | place: China: Chengdu | collected 2015-05 ...
GGTGAAAACTTTACATTTGATGCTCAAACCCATCATGTAGAACTTAATGGCGAATTCGCTTTGAATGGCTCATTCCGCATTGAAACCGCAGAGTTTGACCATGATGAATTGAGTGAAAAAATCAATAGTTTGACAGCTGAGGATATTCTGGATTTCATAAATGGAAACTGGAACAGTTTGATTCCAGTAACTCTGGGAGTGAAGGGTAATGCAGAATTTGACAAGGATATTGTCATCAAGACCTTTACTGGTGAGGTTACCCATAATGTGGGTAGCATTGCTCCTATTAAATTGGATGATCTGCCTGATTTCCTCAATGATGACGAAGTGGTGCTTGATTTGGACAACCCTGTGTTGCTTTTTACAGCAGAGCATGATATTCCTTCTTCTGTATTTACAAGTATAGAACTGAAGAGCAATACTTGCGAAACTCCCGTCAAGACAGAAAAGGTTACATTAGATGAGGGAGAGAACAAATATTATATTGCGGACAAGACACCTAACGCTCTTCCCGAAAATTACAAAGATGCAAAGCCCGTTGGCTTTACTGGAAGTGTGCCTGCATTGATTCAGAAAATTCCGGAACGAATAGACATTGATGTAGAACCGGTTAAGTTGCATGCACAAGAACTGGACATTACCAGGAGTTATAATGTGGACATTGATTATGAAGTATTCGCACCTTTGACCTTTGGTGAAAATTTCAAGTTGGTTTATAGCGATACCGAACAAGGATGGGCCAAGGACTTGGACGATTTGGAGGATTTGAATGCGGAAATGTTGGAGTTGAAGGGTAAGATTGACAGTGACTTGCCTGCTGAATTTGAATTGACTCTTATTCCGTTGGATGCAAACGGCAAGAAGATTGATGCTTTGGAAGTGAATAGCGTGAAAGCCAAAGGAAACGCTAAGAATCAGGAGTTCCAGTTTACCATTAAAGCGGCAAAGGGACATTCTCTCAATGATGTCTTGGCTGGCAAGAACGGAGTGAAACAATTGGACGGTATCAAGTATTCAGCACGTCTTTCCGGTATTAAGGGAGAAACCCTGAAAAAAGATGCCAGCATACGTCTGCACAGCATGAATGTTTCCGTAAAAGGAATCTTGTCATACGATGCCAATTAATACATTCACAAATTCATTCAAGTAAATAAATGATGAAAAATATAAAACATATTCTTGCGGTGGCGGCAATGGCTGCAGCCTGCAATGCTTCAGCACAGAATCTGAATAGTGCGTATTTCATGGACGGTTTCGCTTATGGCCACCTCATGAACCCTGCAAAAGATTATGACAGAAACAGTTATTTCAGTGTGCCGTTCCTTCCTGGAAATTATAATACCGGTATAAAGGGAAACATTGGCCTACAGAATATTTTCTTGAAGAACCCCAATGGTAACGGACTGGTCACCTATCTGCATCCGGAAATCAGTTATGCCAAGGCAATGGAGGGGTTCAGCAATAACAATAAGCTGCTTTCAGATATAAGATATGACCTCCTTAGCGTGGGCTTCCATGGCATGGGCGGCTATAACACCATAACAATGGGTATTCGTTCCCAAATCGGTCTGAATCTTCCCTATGAACTGTTTTCTTTGACAAAAAGATTGGAGAACAGGGATTATGAGCTGGAAGATCTTGGCGTCAATGCCAAGGCTTGGGCCGAGATTGGCCTGGGACATAGTCACCAGATCAATGAGGCTTGGCGTATCGGTGCCAAAGCAAAGGTTCTGCTGGGTGTGGGTTATGCCAAACTGAATGTGGATGAACTGGATCTTGACCTTGAAAATCCGAACCGTTGGGTTGCCGAGGGCAATGCAACCATGGAAGTGGGCGTGAACGGATTCTCTTGGGGCGAGACAGAAACGAAGGAGTATAAGACAAAGCCCGGTACTTACCAACAAATAGATTTCGACAATGCCGATGTGGACAAGTTTGGCCTGAACGGTGGTGGTTTTGCTGTGGATTTGGGTGCCGAATGGGATTTGGGCAAACAAGGCATCCTGGAGGGCATGAAGGTCAGCGCAGCCTTGCTGGACTTGGGCTTCATCAAGTGGAAGAGTGTTTCTACTGCCTATAACAAAGGTGATGAGTTTGTGTTTGACGGATTTGAGGACATCAAGGTGGAAGACGGTTCCGGAACCTCTTTCGATGACCAGATAGATGAATTGGAAGACAAACTGTCTGACCTTATCAGTCTGCAAGACGGCGGTACCGCCTCAAAATCCAATGGTATTGGAGCCACACTGAATGTCGGTGTAGAATATGCCCTTCCTGTTTATGACAAACTCAGTTTCGGCCTGTTGAGTACAACCCGTTTCCAGGGAGAATATACCTGGAATGAGGAACGAATCAGCGCAAATGTAAGTCCGGTAAAGTGGTTTGAGGTGGGAGCGAATTTAGGTGTCGGCACGTTTGGCGCAAGCTTTGGTTGGGTGGTCAACCTGCATCCCCGTGGTTTCAACCTCTTCCTGGGAATGGACCGAATGCTGGGCAAGATTTCCAAGCAGGGAATTCCCCTCAGAAGCAATGCCGACTTCAATATCGGTATAAACTTCCCTCTTGGAAAATCAAAAATCTAAGCCAAGAAACTTTCCTCGGGAGGGAAAAAATATTCACTCGGGAGAAAAAAATTCTTGTTACTTAAAATTTACAGCCTCGGATACATGTTATCCCGAGGCTTTTTTGTAACTTTGCATGCAACAATAAATCACATAATCAAGCAAATTATGGCTATAACTTTCTTTAAGACACCTCAGCAAACCATTATCGCCACTTTGAGCGATCATGTGCTAACGAGTGAAGAAAACGAAAAATTGTGTTGGCTCTATGGAGAAGCCACCGTAGTGAATCAGACAACCATGGAAGGCTACTTCATTGGTCCTCGCAAAGAAATGATAACACCTTGGAGCACCAACGCTGTGGAAATTACGCAGAACATGAACCTTCAGGGTATTTCGCGTATAGAAGAGTATTTCCCCGTTGCAAGCAAGGATGCTGATTACGACCCCATGCTTCAGCGTCTCTATCATGGCTTGAACCAGGACATCTTCACCATCGAGCGCAAACCCGAACCCATCATCAACATCGAAAACCTCGAAGAATACAACGAGCAGGAAGGCCTTGCCCTCTCGCCCGAAGAAATAGAATACCTGCATGGCGTGGAAGCCCAACTTGGCAGAAAACTCACAGACAGCGAGGTCTTCGGTTTCGCGCAGATCAACAGCGAGCATTGCCGCCACAAGATTTTCGGCGGAACATTCATCATTGACGGAGAAGAGAAGGAAAGCAGCCTCTTCCAGATGATCAAGAAGACCACCCAGGAGAATCCTCACAAAATTATTTCTGCATACAAGGACAATGTGGCTTTTGCGGAAGGTCCCGTAGTTGAGCAGTTTGCTCCCGCCGACCACAGCACAAGCGACTATTTCATTATCCGCGATATTGAAAGTGTGATCAGCATTAAGGCCGAGACACACAATTTCCCCACAACCGTAGAACCCTTCAATGGAGCAAGTACGGGAACCGGTGGCGAAATCCGCGACCGTATGGGCGGTGGTGTCGGCTCATGGCCCATTGCAGGAACTGCGGTGTACATGACCAGCTATCCCCGTACCGAGGAAGGACGCGAATGGGAACAGATTCTTCCCGTTAGAAAATGGCTGTACCAGACTCCTGAACAGATTTTGATCAAGGCCAGCAACGGAGCTTCTGACTTCGGAAACAAGTTTGGCCAGCCCCTGATTTGCGGCTCTGTCCTCACTTTTGAACACAAGGAAGAGGGCGAGGCCCAGGAATATGCCTACGACAAGGTCATCATGCTGGCCGGTGGTGTAGGATATGGAACCAAGCGCGACTGTTTGAAGGGCACTCCCCAGAAGGGAAACAAGGTTGTGATGGTTGGTGGAGACAACTATCGCATCGGCTTGGGCGGTGGTAGTGTTTCCAGCGTGGAAACCGGACGCTACAGCTGCGGTATCGAGCTGAATGCCGTTCAGCGTGCCAATCCCGAAATGCAGAAGCGTGCCAACAACCTTATCCGTGCTTTGTGCGAAGAGGAAGTCAACCCCGTTGTCAGCATCCACGACCACGGAAGCGCCGGACACGTAAACTGTTTGAGCGAGTTCGTGGAAGATTGTGGTGGACTCATTGAAATGGACAAGCTTCCTATTGGAGATTCAACTCTTTCTGCAAAGGAAATCATTGCCAACGAAAGCCAGGAACGTATGGGACTGCTCATTGATGAAAAGCATATCGACCATGTGCGTGAGATTGCCGAACGTGAAAGAGCTCCGTTATATGTGGTGGGCGAAACCACCGGCGATGCCCACTTCGCTTTCCAGCAGGCTGATGGCGTGCGTCCCTTCGACCTGGAAGTAAGCCAGATGTTCGGACACAGCCCCAAGACCATTATGCGCGACAACACCGTAGAGCGCCATTACGCTGATGTAGAGTACGATCAGAATAACTTGAGCGAGAAGGTGGCTCGTGTCCTGCAACTGGAGGCTGTCGCTTGTAAGGATTGGCTCACCAACAAGGTAGACCGTTCCGTAACCGGCAAGGTGGCCCGTCAGCAGTGTCAGGGCGAATTGCAGTTGCCTTTGAGCGACTGTGGTGTGGTAGCTCTGGACTATCGTGGAGAGAAGGGTATTGCAACCGCACTCGGACATGCTCCCCAGGCCGCATTGGCCAATCCCGCTGCCGGTTCTGTGCTCAGCGTGGCCGAATCACTGACAAATATTGTTTGGGCTCCTCTGGAAGACGGATTGGACAGCGTGAGTCTCTCTGCCAACTGGATGTGGCCTTGCCGCGCCCAGGAAGGCGAGGATGCCCGCCTCTACCAGGCAGTTGAGGCATTGAGCAATTTCTGCTGCGAGCTGAAGATAAATGTACCCACCGGAAAGGACTCTTTGAGTATGACACAGAAATACCCCAATGGCGAGAAAGTCATCTCTCCGGGAACTGTGATTGTGACCAGTGGCGGACAGGTAAGCGACATCAAGAAGGTCGTTTCTCCTGTTATCCAGAATACTCCTTCTACACTTTATCATATTGATTTCAGCTTTGACGAGCTTCGTTTGGGCGGATCTGCTTTCGCTCAGAGCTTGAACAAGATTGGTGATGATGTGCCCACCGTTAAGGACAGCGATTATTTCCGTACAGCATTCAACGCCGTGCAGGAACTTATCCAGAAAGGACTGGTACTGGCCGGACACGATATCAGCGCCGGTGGTCTGGTTACCACATTGCTGGAAATGACTTTTGCAAATACCGAAGGCGGTTTGGAAATCAGTTTGGATAAGGTGAAGTGCGACGATATTGTCAAGATCCTTTTTGCCGAGAATCCCGGTGTTGTAATCCAGGTGGATGACAAGAAGAAGAGCGAAGTGAAGAAACTGCTCGATGAGGCTGGCGTTAGCTACATCAAGTTGGGACAGCCTTGCGAGGAACGCCACATCCTTATTGAAAAGGAAGGCACAGAATACCAGTTGGGTATCGACTATCTGCGCGATGTATGGTACAGCACCAGCTATCTGCTTGACAAGCACCAGAGCTTTAATGGCAAGGCCAAGGAGCGCTTTACCAACTATAAGGAGCAGCCCCTGGAATGGAACATGCTGCCCGACTTTACCGGCAAGCTCGCCCAGTATGGCCTGAATCCCGACCGTCGCGAAAAGAGTGGTGTGCGTGCAGCCATCATCCGCGAAAAGGGAACCAATGGCGAACGCGAAATGGCTTATATGCTGTATCTGGCCGGATTCGATGTGAAGGACGTTATGATGACAGACCTTATCACTGGCCGAGAAACACTTGACGACATCAACTTCATTGTCTTCTGTGGCGGATTCTCCAACAGCGACGTTTTGGGCAGTGCCAAGGGTTGGGCCGGAGCGTTCCTCTACAATGACAAGGCCAAGGAAGCCCTTGACCGTTTCTATGCCCGTCCCGACACACTTTCATTGGGTGTTTGCAACGGATGCCAGCTGATGGTGGAACTCGGACTTGTAGGCAAGGTTGCCGACAACAACTGCGGAAAGGCCAAGATGCTGCATAACGATTCTCATAAGTTTGAGTCCAACTTTGTGGGCGTAACCGTACAGACCAACCGCAGCGTGCTGATGGGAAGCCTCAGCGGAAGCCGTCTGGGCATCTGGGTGGCTCACGGCGAAGGCAAGTTCCAGTTGCCCGGAAGCGAGGACGACTACAACGTGGTGCTGAAGTATTCTTACGAAGGCTATCCCGCCAATCCCAACGGCAGCGATTTCTGCACCGCCGGTATCTGCACCGCCGATGGCCGCCATTTGGCCATGATGCCTCACCTTGAGCGTGCGTTCTTCCCCTGGCAGTGTGGTTTCTATCCCGCAGAGCGCAAGTGCCAGGATCAGGTAACTCCTTGGATTGAAGCCTTTGTGAATGCATATAACTGGATTCAAGAGAAAACAAAATGACAATCTCCGTTGATTGACCGGATTAACTAAAAGGAGTCGGGATGCTTTGTGTCCCGGCTCCATATTATATTATATAATGTGGGAATTATTTAAAACATTCTTTCATATCGGACTGTTCACATTCGGAGGCGGCTATGCCATGATACCTCTGATTGAAGCTAAGGTGGTGGACGAAAAGAAATGGATTGACCGCGAGATGTTGCTCGATCTGATTGCAATAGCCCAAAGTTGTCCGGGAATCTTTGCCGTAAACATCAGCATCTTCATTGGTTACAGGATTAAAGGGACTGCTGGTGCTGTAGTGGGCGCTTTGGCCACGTCGTTGCCTTCGTTCATCATCATCCTTGCCATTGCGCTGTTCTTCCAACAGTTTCGCGAGAATGAGTATGTAGACCGCTTCTTCCGCGGATTGCGCCCAGCCGTGGTGGCGTTGATTGCCGCTCCGGTTTTCCGCATGGGCGTAAGGGCAAAAATCACTTTGAGCACCATTTGGATTCCTATTGTATCGGCCGTGGCCATCTGGACGTTCGGTGTCAGCCCCATTTATGTAATCCTGATTGCAGGTCTTGCCGGCTATGCCTATGGCCAGTTCATAAAAGAATAAGCACATGATACTACTTTATCTAAAACTCTTCTGGACATTCTTCCAGATTGGCCTGTTCGGTTTCGGGGGCGGCTATGCCATGATTTCCATGATACAGGGCGAGGTTGTGGGCCGCCATCATTGGATGACAAACGGCGAGTTCACAGACATTGTGGCCATCAGCCAAAGCACGCCCGGCCCCATTGGAATCAACAGTGCCACATACGTGGGATACACCAGTCTGACCAATGCCGGTTACGCCCCTGTATGGGGTGCGTTGGGAAGCCTTATCGCCACCTTTGCCGTGGTGTTGCCCAGTCTGATCCTGATGCTTGCCATCAGCCGCTTTTTCATGAAATACAAGAATCATCCGGCCGTGGAGCAAACGTTCATGGGACTTCGTCCTGCGGTGATTGGCCTATTGGCTGCCGCTTCATTGCTGCTGATGAATGCCGAGAACTTCAGCACGCCCGGACAAAACCCCTGGCAGTTCTTTATCAGTGTGGGGCTGTTCCTGTTTGCCTTTATCGGGCAGCAGGTCTACAAAATGAATCCCATACTGCTGCTTGTGCTTTGCGGACTTTCCGGTTTATTGTTACTGTAACAATTCCGGAGCGTCGGAAATGGGTTTTAGACCCCCGATTTGCATTTTCGGAATGTCGGAAATGGATTTTAGACCCCTGATTTACATTTCCGACACATGGAAATGTGTTTCAAGATCCGCCAAAGGCAAATACCCCAATAAGAAAAAGAGCGCAGAATTGTGAAAAATCCTGTCGCTCTTTTTTAGGGATGTTCCAAAAAATATCTCGTGTTGCTATTGAAAGTTGAAGAAGGAAACATCCTGGCCTATTGCGCTGATGGCACTCCGTAAAGAAGTGTCTTGTCATCAGACCAGCGAAACCGGTTTGGTGTGATGGGCGAACGCTTCGGCCGCTTTGCAGCGGCATTCAATGCCACGGAAACGCTCCATTGGGCCGTGCCAGTTTTCCATCACGTTTGTCAGTTTTTGGCTTTCGTGGCAATAGCAAGCCTTGTATTTTCGCTCGCGTGTGGTGGTGATGTCAACCCAATCTGTGGGATGGAACATCTGTGACTGCCAGCCGCTCATCACCTCAAAATAATATAGTTCGAAGCAACGGTTAAGTTGTCGCCATGCGGAAAGGACCAGGATGCCGCAGTTGGCATGGTCGCGGTGGCCGTCAATGGGCCAGTGGGTAATCACTACGTCGGGCTTCTCGCGTTCCAGCAGTTCCTTCATCTCGTTGTAGCGGTCGCGGTTGACCTCGCTGTTTCCATCCACCTGACTTAGGAACACCGGTCTGGCGTTCATGATGGCGCAGGCGGCTCTGGCCTCCTGCTCGCGGATGGCTGCAGCCTCTTCGTGGCTTTTTCCGCGGATGCCGGCCTGTCCACGGGTAAGGTAGACGCTCACCACTTCGTGTCCTGCATCTGTAAGCAGGCATATTGTTCCACCCACGGAGGTTTCTGCGTCATCGGGGTGCGCTCCTATGACCATAATCTTTTTCCGGTCTTTTTCCGACACTTGTGTTGCTGTGGTTTGTCCGTTCGCATTCAGCGGAATTCCACCAAGAATTGTAAGCGCGGCAGCACTACCAGTTGCACTCAACATTGTCCGTCTGTCCATAATGTGTATTTGATTAGTAAATTTATGTGTTATCCCATTAATGAGAGCGGATAGGACGTATTTGTCTTAGACAAACATCTTTTCCGCAACAAATATAGCGAATGTTTTTGAGCTGTGCAAGTAAAACTCCTCTGTATTTGTCAAAAAACAAGGAACAAGGATTTTGGGATGAGGAACGGAAATGCGAAAATGTTCAACATTTAGATAATCTGGTGGATGTAAATTCAAAAGGGCATCCCCGAGAACACCAGAGTCGGTTAAACTTAAAACCAGAATTTTTAGAACATCCCGTATTTGTTAGGAAATCTTTCTGCAGATTCTTGTTTTTGCACATAGGTTTTGTGGGATAACATTTCAGAGCCGAGGTCTGGCATGGGACCATGCCCCCGGAATCTTCTTGAAACGAGGTCTGGAGCCAGGTGAAGGTTGAAAAACTTTTTTCATGCCTGGTCTGGAGCGGGACTATGCTTCAAAAACGTTTTTCATCTCTGGCCCGGAGCGGGATTGTGCTTGAAAAATGTTTTTCATGCCTGGTCTGGAGCGGGACTATGCTTGAAAAATGTTTTTCATCTCTGGTCCGGAGCGAGATTGCGCTTGAAAAATGTTTTTCATGCCTCACCCGGCTCCAGGCCTGTCCGAAAAAGAGTTTTTCATGCGTGGTCCGGTGCCAGACCTCATTCAATTGGCACCAATCAACCCAAAATGGAACCGAAAAGTGAGCCATGAGTGATGAGGGGGTAGGGACGTCTGGGTGCGGCCTCCGGAGGATATCCCTTAAGTGTTATGCTCCCTTGTTTTTTGTGTAAAGTTTTTTCCGTTGGCGGGCCTTACTGCAGGGTGCAGCCCTCAAGGCGTGTGCCACGCAGGAAGTCTGTGACAGACATGCGCTTTTTGCCGGCAAGCTGTATTTCTTCCAATGCGAGCCATTCGTCTGGAAGTGCAACGTGAAGGAAACTTTTGCCGTCCGTCTGGATGGAACCCACCGGTGTGCCGTCGGTACGCTTGCCTGTCAAAGTGGTGCGGTAGACTTTCAGCGCGGCTGGCTTTCCCTGGGCATTTACCAAATTGGTCCATGCAGCAGGGTAGGGGCTGAGACCGCGTACCAGGTTGTGGGCACTGAGTGCGGTATGTTCGTTCCAGCGTATTTGGCAGGTCTCGCGGAAAATCTTGGGCGCATGGCGAAGGGGCGCATCGGTGAGGAACTGTTCTTGCGGAATGGCTTTGGCGGTGCCGGCGATGATTTCCTCGACGGTGCGTACAACAAGGTCGGAGCCCACTTCCATCATGCGGTCGTGGATGGTGCCGGCATTGTCCTCGGGCAGAATGGGGATGCGCTCCTGCAGGATGATACGGCCTGTGTCAATGTCGTGGTCCAGGAAGAAGGTGGTCACGCCGGTTTCCTTGTCCCCGTTGATTACTGCCCAGTTGATGGGGGCGGCACCGCGGTATTGCGGCAGCAGGGCGGCATGGAGGTTGAAGGTGCCCAATGGAGGCATGGCCCATACCACCTCGGGCAGCATGCGGAATGCCACCACAATCTGCAAGTCGGCATTGAGCGCCTTGAGTTGCTGGAGGAAGTTCTCGTCGCGCAGACGTTCGGGCTGCAGCACCGGAATGTTGCGGCTTACGGCAAACTGCTTTACTGGACTGGATTGCAACACGTCGTGGTGGCGGCCTATGGCCTTGTCGGGCATGGTTACCACACCCACGACATTATAACCCTGGGCCAGCAGGCGCTCAAGCGGGGCCACCGCAAAGTCGGGCGTGCCCATATATACGATTCTCAGATTCTTTTCCATGTGTCTTTTTTTATGTTCTTTGCGTGCAAAGTTACGACAAAAAGCTGAGATATTTTATGGAATAATTCCGTGGTATTGTATTTTTATGTAATTTTGTGTGAACTTTGCAATTATAGGCAAGACGTCCCCATGTTTACAGAAAACGGATATAGAATGATGAAGAAAGGAAAATCCAGACTCTCCACTCTTTTGTTGGGGCTGGCGCTTTGCGTGCCTGCCGTGGCACAGCGTGGATATTACAAGGACATTTTCATGGACGGAGGCATAAGCGTGAGTTCGCGCACAACCTTGCCCTCTGCCACAGTGCTGAATCTGACGATGGACTATCTGACCTGCTCATCGCATAAACTGGACGGGAAAAGTGCCTACAATGCGGCCGACTCTACCTTCCAACTGGAACTGCTGGGCGGAAATGCCATGGACGAGAACGGCATCCTGTTGTATCCCGACGGCCAACCCCGTTTCAGAATGATTTTCATGAACGGTGGCGGTGCGGCCCGGCACGGAGCTTCCTTGGGCGAGGCCGGACGTCAGAACATACGCACCTTTGTGCGCAACGGTGGCAGTTATGTGGGCTCGTGTGCAGGGGCTTTCCTGTCAAGTGCTGGAGCATTGGGCAAGGACGGCCAGATACACCATACAGACTGTTATCTGGGCATCTGGCCCGGACACACGCTAAGCACGGCTTTGTCGGATTCGCGCACCGGGCTGACTCTGGACTCCAAATCGCCTTTGCTGAAATATGACGACTTTGGTGGCGACCACCGAGTGGACAGCGTGTATCACAACAATGGCTGTTACGCCTTGACGGACAGCGCATGGCCAAAAGAGACGGAAGTGCTCCTGCGCTATGATGCCGAGGGTAGGGAACTGAAGCGAGATATAAACAAGCAGGCGGGTATATGGGCCTACAAGGCCAATGAGTATGCCGGGCGTGTGATAGCCTGCGGCTCCCATCCCGAGGGAAATTCTTCGGGCGAAAGACTGGATTTGATGTGTGCCATGGTGCGTTATGCCCTGGACGGAAACGGATCGTCCCGGCTGAAAGGCGAGTTGAAGAACGGCGAGCCAAGGAAGATGACTTGCCGCACAAGCGACCAGAACCCTGACTATACCCGCATTGGTGACAGACAGTACCACTATTTTGTGGTGGATGTGCCCAAGGGATGCAAGGAGATGGTGTTGAGCCTGGAACCGGTGTTGGGCTATTCAGACTATGCCATGTATCTGTGTGCAGGATATGATCCTTTCCCCAAGATGGAGAATGCCGCTTATAGGAACGTCAGTTCCACTTTTGCAAAGGAAATACGCATCCCCAACCTCAAACATGGCAAATTGTATGTGTCTGTCTTCTGCCACACAACAGTGGATACCGTGGATTCGCCTTACGGCCATCAGTATGCGGGGCGTGTGGATGTGCTCAACGGTGTGCCTTACATCATCAAGGCCGCGTTTTAACCTATATAATATTATATAATATAATGTATATAAATGTATGGAAAAGATACTGAGTGAGGAGGCCTTGTCCTGCTTCCGGCAACTTACCGCAGAAGCACAGCACATAGTAATCTGTGCGCATGTTAACCCCGACGGAGATGCCCTGGGCTCTTCCCTCGCGATGAAAAAATATCTGGCACGGGAGGGAAAAGATGTGCAGGTGGTTGTGCCCACTTCTTTCCCCGACTTTCTCAGGTGGCTGCCTGGCGCAACAGAGGTGAAAGTATATGCCCGGCACGAGGCAGAAGTGGCGGCGGTGGTAAAGGCTGCCGACCTGTTCCTGGTGGCCGACTTCAACGATCCGTCCCGATTGATGGGACTGCAAGAGGCGGTAATGGACAATCCTGCTCCGAAAATCATGATAGACCATCACACGGCTCCTTCTGACTTTTGCCAGATAGTGGCATCGCGTCCGGAAATGTGTGCCACGGCCGAAGTGTGGTGCCATTTGCTTGACCAGATGGGCGAGTTGGAGCACATAAGCCATGATGAGGCTGTGTGTATCTATACGGCCATGATGTGTGACACGGGCGCCTTCACCTATGCCAGCAACCGCCCTGCCGTGTACGAGTGTATAGGCAAGCTGCTGGCGTGTGGCATAGACAAGGACAAGATTTACCGGAACGTGTTCTGGACGGCTTCGCCAGCCCGCATGAAACTGATGGGATACATGCTGTATGTGAAGATGGAACTGGTGCCTCAGATGCATGCCAGTATCATGACGTTGACCAACAGCGAAAGGCGTCTTTTCGGCATAAAGAACGGGGATACGGAAGGTTTTGTCAACATGCCGCTGTCCATCGCAGAAGTAAGGATGAGCCTGCTTCTCAAGGAAGACGGAGAAAGAGTCAGAGTCTCTATCAGATCAAAGAAAGGCACTTCAGCCAACATGTGTGCCCGCCTGTATTTCAACGGAGGAGGACATGAAAACGCAGCTGGCGGCCGACTAATCCTGAACAAGGACCTGAGCGATATATCCGAGGCTGGAACATATATTGAAAAGTACACCCATAAATTCCTTACTGACAACAAATGATGAAGAGAATCAAGATATTGGCGACAGCATTCGTCTGCTTCCTGATGGCATCTTGCGTAAAGGAGCAGCTAGAGGTGACATACAACAAGCAGGAGACACAGATCAACACATACATAGAGAACGCCCTCAAGAAGGACGCTGGCTACACAACCGTCAACAAGGGAGGCTCCAACCGGCTGACCCTCGTACATGGAGAAGGCGAAGAACTGGCCGCTGACGGAAACGTAACATTCTATTACGCCGGATACATCTTCAACGGCAACGTAAGCAAGTCGGGAATGTTCGCCACCAACAGGGAGGAAAGCGCGATCGACGCAGGCTGGGAGCTCAGCGATGCCGAATACGAGGTTCTCACAGTCAATCTGAAGGAAAGCGACCTTCTGCCGGGACTCAAGCAGGGACTGGCAGGCGTAAAGGGCGGCGAGGAATGCGAGATCATATTTTCCGGCAAATACGGCTTCGGCCGAAAGCCCTTTGGCATAATTCCTGCTAACTCGGCACTTCTTTATAAAATTTGGGTAATAAGCGTCTCAAATGACTAAGCTATCCAATATTTTATTATCTTTGTCGGTTCTAAAGAATTAAAGACTAATGAAGAAAATTATAGTATCGTTCCTACTCGCCGCAGTGGCCATATCATTCACAGGATGTGCAAAATATGCCCCAAGCGGCGCAAATGATGCAAACAAGAGATATTTCGACGCCTGGATGCAGGCCTTTGCCGACACCGGCGTGGATCCTGCCTTCTATGCCAACCGGGAACTGGCTGAGGATGAAGTGCTGGCCTGGGATCATATTTCTTCGGGCGTTACCAAGTGCTATCTGCGCAGTGAACTGGTGCAGGCACAGAATGGCATTGCCACGCCCGACTGCAAAGCCGGCTGCCGAAACTGCGGTGCACTGAGCCTGACGGGAGGTAAATGCGATGTTTAAGATGCGTTTTTGCTTTGAAAAGAACGGCGCTGCCGCTTATATTTCCCACCTGGATCTGATGAAGGCACTGCAGCGCAGCTTTGTCCGCGCAGGCATTCCTGTGAAGTATTCCCAGGGCTTTAACCCCCATATTGAAATGTCCATCGTAGTGCCTCTGTCCACCGGTTACGAGACCACCTGCGATCT
>ERZ808052.45-NODE-45-length-13946-cov-4.316173_pt1 | contig 13946 bp, 14 predicted proteins | sample MGYA00380200_ERZ808052 | MGnify/ENA primary metagenome ERZ808052 (study PRJEB31490, sample SAMN06133366) | cow dung metagenome | isolation source: H10 | host: cow | place: China: Chengdu | collected 2015-05 ...
GGTGGTTGAGTTTATCGAAACCACCACATTTAGTGTAGCAGTCATTTCGACGAGTGGTTCCTGAGCCTGTCGAAGGGCTCAATGAGCGCTACACTCATTACTTATTGGACAGTCCCTGCAATTAATACCTTTCTGTTATTTTACTTCATTCCACTTTGTAATTTTTCCAGTGAAAATCTGTTCAACCTGAACTTTTGTAAGATTTGCAGCAGGGTTTTCTTTGTTCACAACTACAGCAATTCCGTCGATGGCGATTGTGATTTCTTTAACACCTTTTGCTTTTTCTGAATCTTTAAGGCCTCGGCTTGCCATACCAATATCGCAGGTTCCATTGATTGCGTTTGTAACACCAGTTGTGCTGTCCGAAGTCTGAAGTTCGATTTTTGCGTTAGGATTTACGGATTTGTACGATTCAATCAGCTTTTCCATAACAGGTGAAACTGAAGAAGAACCGGCAACTACAATCTTTCCGCCAGCTTTGCTTGAAGAATAAGCCTTTGTATTCTGGATTTTAATGTATTTGTTTGCGGCGATGACTTTCTGACCTTCATCGCTAACAATATAATTCACAAAATCCTGAGCTGCTGCAGATAAGTTTCCTTTTACGGCAATGTTGAAAGGACGGCTTATTTTATATGAGCCGTTGTTGATATTCGCCACGGTAGCTTCAGCACCATCGATTTTTACAGCTTTTACCGAATCATTCAGCGATCCAAGTGAAACATAACCGATTGCGTAACGGTCTCCGGCAACGCTTGTAAGCATTACTGCAGTGGAATTTGTAATGGCAGCTTCATCTGTTGTGTAGTCAACTTTTTTACCGCTGGCATCTTTCTTTTCAATGCCAAAAAGTTCGATGAAAGCTCCACGAGTTCCAGATCCGTCTTCACGGCTAAGTACAGAAATCTTTTCCTTTCTGTTGGAACATGACGAAAAAATGGATGCAAAAATAATTGTACCCACAAAGATTTTTCGAACACCAATTTTCATATCAACTCCTGTGTAAGGCGCCCGGTCAGAGGCGCCGGTGGTGAATAGGAAACCGTTAAAAAAAATTGCGAGGCAGCAATTTTTTAGGTTGACCTACTTCCGTAAGGCGCCCGGTCAGAGGCGCCGGTGGTAGATAGGAAACCGTTAAAAAAAATTGCGAGGCAGCAATTTTTTAGGTTGTCCTGGATGCCTGGAATCTACAGGAATTGTGTTAAGATTTTGAGAAGCAATGGTAAAGAAATTGTAAAGAAAACTAAAAGGCGCCTGTTGCTCTTTTTCTGGTATTCGCAAATTGATGCGCCATCACGAAAATCTATTTTTTTATCAGGATAAGATTACGGTCGCGCTTTTCCCTGTCGCTTTTGTCCGTAAGACCTGGAACAATCAGTGGAATAGCCTTGTATTGTGAAACCAGATGCTTGATACCATTCATTTCAACCCGGATGCTATCTTCCTTTGCTTTGTAGGCCGCCAGAAAACCACCATCTTTTGTAAGAGATAAAAGGGTTTTTGTCATCTTTTCGTCCAAAGGACGGAACGCGCGGAACGTTGCAATATCAAAGCTTTGTGGCGGCACTTTTTCTGCTTCTTTTTTCATTACAGAAACGTTTTTAAGGCCAAGAATCGCAGCGCAGTTTTCCAGAAACGCACATCGTTTATCCATTCGTTCAACCAACGTCCAGTTGAATTCCGGCATTGCGGCGGCCAAAGGAATCCCTGGAAGTCCTCCGCCAGAACCGATATCCGCAAACTTAATGCTCTGCTGCTGTTCAATCTGGTTTGCCAGAGCAACAAGTTCTTTCCATGCAGAAAGACTGTCTAAAATGTGATTTGTTACGATTTCATCATAATCGCTTGTATTCACAAGATTGTAGGCGGAATTGAAAAGGATGATTTCGCCAATGTATTTATCCATTTTATCGGCAAGATCCGTGATTTTATTTTCAGGAATGCCGATTTCTTTCAGTCCATCTAAAAGTTTGTTCGATGCGCTCATCTTTTATTCCTGTACTTCGTCATTTCCTATATCCAAAAGCAGATCCATATTCCAGTTCGTGGAAGAATATCTTAATGAAACAAGATTTCCGGTTTTTGTTGCTTTAAGATCTTTTCTTTGGGCCATTTGATAAATAAACGAATAGGTGTTTTCGTAATCCTGGATAATGGCAGGTTCTACATTGTAACCTGCAGCAGAACCTCCGTTCCCGTTTGATCTGAACAGCAGGTAAAAAGTTTCTTCACGAAGCTTATTTTCGCTTATGTATTTGCGGTCGGCTGTCAAAAGAAACGAACCGTCATTTTCTTTGTTGCTGAAGTAAACTGTTTTGCATGTGCCCAGAATATTATAGCCGTTTATTGTAAAACGGATTATAGTTGGCCGCCCGTTTTCAGAAGAATAGAATTCCTTGCTTTGTTCAAGATCCTTTTTAACGCTTTTTTCAGCAGTATTCATAAAGTTGTTGGAATCGTTGCTTGCAGCCTGAATCGAATCTTCCTTTGCATTATTAATACCGTTTTTGGTGGCCTTGATTTTATCCGCTTTTTCCTGAAGCGCGGCCTGCTGAGATTTAAGGGTTTCCAGATCTTCAAGTATTTTTTTCAATATCACGGAGTTATCACCGTTTTTCTGAAAAGTGGAAAAGGCATCTTTTGATGTAAGGTATGCATCCACTCCATCAAGGCCGTAGACGCCGTTCAGAAGCCCGGATTGAGCAAGCTTAGAAATGTCTGCGGCAGAAAGTCTTGTAAAGTTTGTGCTTTGTAACGAAGAAAATCCCCTGGCGGCAGAAATGAAATCTTCGATGCTGGAATTATCGTTGTTTTTTGCGCTTGGGGCATGGGTTTCCTGTTTTGTATTTACATCGCTGTTTTTGATGTGAGTCTGGTTTGCCCCGGATGGAGAATTGCGTTTTACTTTGGGCTTGTAAAAGCTTTCTCCAAATGAAGGTGCAGAAATCTTTGGCATCTCTAGCCCGGAACTGCCGTTTATAGCCGGTACTTTTGGAGCTTGCGGCATCTGGGGAATGGCCGGTGCCGCAGGAGGAGTAGCGGGCATGCCATTGCTTTGTGCCAGACAAATGCTTGATGCGGTAAAAACCAGTTCTACAATCCAGATGCAAAATTTGTATACAAAACCATTATAGCGAGCCAAGAGCTTCCTCCACATATTCCAGACGCTGGGAGAGTTGTGCTATAGTCTTTTCAAGACGAGACTTTTCCCTTTCAAGCTTTGTCTTTTGGTCGATTTTGTTGCAGGCAGCTGCTTTTTGCTTCATCATTTCGCGTACGCCTGCAGGACTGTTTCCTTCCAGAAATTGTTTTTCAACTTCTGCACGATCGTCCTTTTTGCGTACAGATGCAACAATTTTCATATTATCAAAGCCCAAAGCTGGATTTACTTCCACAACACCAAGCTTTCTGATGTCTTTTGCAGAATTCCTTGGAAGGCAAAGGACCCGGTCGATGTAGTCTTCGTAGCGAACATTTGCTTTTTTGCAAAGGTCGTATGCCTGAACCAGAAGTTTTCCGAATTCCTGCATGAGCTTTCCGTTTTGTTCCAGAAAATCCTTTTTGATTTTTTCCGTAAGTTCCTTAAGTTCCGGAGAATCTTCCACACCGATTTTGTAATAGCCTTTCTGTTCGGCAATTCCTATAAGCTTATTGAATTTTGCCCAGAAAGCCTGATTGTGAACTTTTGCATTATAAACTGTATTTGGGTTTCCTGTGTCGTTAAGCAGAGCTTCTGCATTCAGATGATGCGTATATTCGTGAACCGCCGTATAAATAAGTTCGTTGTCAGTAGAAAAATTCTTATTGTGAAGAAGAATTTCATGTGTATCCGGGGCATAAAGACCGTTTACCCGTTTGCTTTCTTTTCCAGTCTGGATTACTGTAAATTCCAATTGTGAAGGAGCAATGTCCAGAAGGATCTCTTTGATTTTTTCATTATCCATAAGGAAAATATAGCATATTTTAGAACGGTAAGGAACATGTTGGAAAATATAGTTTCCTTCGCAGAGAGGCAAAAAAAACTTGACAATCCTAGTTAGTTCAATATACTAAAAATATGGACTTAAGAACTGTATTAACAACCGATACTGTAAACCTTCATTTGAAGGGAACTACAAAAGAAGAAATTATTGATGAAATGCTTGATATCCTTGTAAAGGCTGGAAAAGTTAATGATAAAGCTGGAGCTCGCGAATGTGTACTCGATCGTGAACGCAAGATGTCAACTGGCATGAAGCATGGTATTGCCATTCCTCATGGAAAAACCGATTCTGTAAGCGATTTGGTCGCTTGCATAGGTATCTCTGATAATCCTGTTGATTTCGATTCATTGGATCAGGAACCATGCAGAATCTTCATTATGACATTGTCTCCAGTAAATAAAACTGGTCCACATCTTCAGTTCCTTGCTGAAGTTTCTTTGCTTTTCAAGAGCGCAGAAAAACGCCAGCAGATTTTGAACACACAGGATAAAGCTGAAGTTATTAAGATTCTTACTGAATAGTAAAGCTTTTTTCTTGATTTTAAAATTACAGACCTTTGTGTTCATTCGCAAAGGTCTTTTTTATTTAACAATATATTTAAGGAAAATCGTATGAAATTTGAACCATTGGTAAAATCACAGGGAAACGAACTTTTTCGCATTTCAGACGGCGCAAAGCTGAATCTTTCGGATCTGAACCAGGTGACTTTTGAGAATGCGGTTAGCGGATCTGCTGCCATTTGTGCTGAAAAAATAACTGTCATAAACCTTTGCTGGAACAACGTGGAAATTGCCGCTGAAAGCTATAATGAAGAAGGCCTTGCAGCTTTGCGCGACTATCTGAAGAAACTGGAAGATGCAGGCGCTTTTGCCTTTATTGCGGTACAGGCTGGCAAACCTCTTGATGATGCCGACAAAGCAGATTCTTTTATCAAAGCCATGGTGCATACAGCTCGCCGCATAAAGGATGCCACTAGCGTGATCGGCTTTTCTGTTGCCTCTGAACTCATGGCAAATGATGCAGGAAAGGCGCTGGATGCAAACAGCTGGTCACAGTGGTTTGTAAATGAAATGAATGTAAAACATGGTCACTACGTTTATTTCATTCAAAAACAGTTTCTAACTCAGTTCAATATTGATGTAAAAACAGCAGAAACTCCCTATATTTTGTATTAAACCGTATCTTTTGCGAAAAACCGCAAGGATTTCAAAGAAATTTGATAAATTTCGCGAAAAATACGCAAATTTCTCTTGCAATTAACAGTTTGTTATGTCACTATCTAGACATCGAGAGAAGAGAGTTCAGGAGTTTTTGATTATGACAGAATCGGAAAACGCATTCCGAAACACATGCCGTAACTCAATAATTTTTTGCATCTTTGCTTTGGCAGCTGCGCTTGCAGTGTTTGTTATCTTCCCAGTTTCTGGAAAAAATGAAGAAGATATAGAAAATTATTCCCTCCTTGCAGATTCTTCCGTTTATGATGACGATCAGGTTTCTGAATCTAAGTTCGACGTTGAAGGCGTCGATGCAGGAGATTTAGGACTTGCTTTGTACAGACAGCCTGCTTCTCGTGCGGCAGTTGAATGGTTTTATTCAAATGTAACAGGAGACAGGGCAACAGCACTTGCAATTCTTGAAGCTGCAGATAAGAACGATATTTCAGTTTCGCTGGCATTCGCTCTTGCGCATACAGAAAGCCGTTTCAACGTGAATGCAGTGAACAGGAACACAAATAGAACTATCGATCGAGGATTGTTCCAGTTGAACAGTAGTTCCTTTCCTTCCCTTAAAGAAGCTGAGTTCTTTGATCCTGTAGTAAGTGCAAAATATGGAATGTCCCATCTGAAATTCTGTATGGGCGTAGCTGGAAACGATGTTACTGCATTGGCAATGTACAATGCAGGTACCAATAAAGTTAAATCCAACAAAACACCACAGTCAACTTTGGTTTATGTTGGTAAAATTAAAGCGTTTCAGGGCAAGCTTGAACAGCTTTTCCTTGAGGAAGTAGGTTCGTATTACGAAAATCCTTCCAAAAAAATTAATGGAATGTCCGTTGCTATGGCAAGCAGCCGACGCCATTACGAATAAATCAGTCCTCCTTATTTTTAGCCTGGCCGTTTTCCCATTCTTTTACCGGCCAGGTTTTTTTTTAAATCCTTTTTTCTTGGGCGAAATTCTATTCGCAAACCGCAGTTCCAGAGCCCGCTGACGCTTGGTCTCACTTCGTTCGCCTGCCTTACGGCACTCTTCCATTGCGGCGCCGGTGATAATCGAAAATATTGTGAATATTTTCACAATAAACTTGAATTTGCGCTAAATTCTCAGTAAATTCACCCTTATGAGCGAATTAACTTCAGAAATTCCATTGAGTCAAATCTGTGAAAAAAATAAAATAAAAACACTTCCAAAGGCCACAAAATCACGGCTTGTGCTTTTGCTGGGAATGCTTGAAAACTGGAAAAAAAATCGTGTTTCTTCCATAGAAATAAGCACTTTGCTTTCATGCAAGGATTCCCTTGTGCGCTATGATTTGAGCTTTCTTGAAGTCCCGGCTGGAGCAAAAAATGGATATGATGTGCAATCTTTGAAGCAGGGAATCAGGCAGGCCCTTGGCTCTGAAGGTTGCATTCAGAAAAAATGCTGTGTTGTTGGGCTTGGTCGATTGGGTGCAGCGCTGCTTGATGATGGAATCTTTGAAGGCAGCGATTTTAAGATTTGTGCAGGATTTGATTCCAGCGTGAACCGGGTGGAACTTCTTCGTTCCTCTTTTGAACTTTATCCGGCCAGCAGAATTGAATCTGTGTGTCAGCAGCAGAAAATACAATATGCATTTTTATGCTGCCCGAATGCAGAAGTAGAAAAAATGGTTCAGCGTCTTGTGAACGCTGGAATCAAAGGAATTGTGAACTACACAACAGCAGTTTTCCCAGTTCCACCAACTGTTAAAGTACAAAATGTGTCGCCTGTGACGGCACTTATGAATATGTAATAAGGGGTTACCAAATGGCTAGAGTATGGAATTTTAGTGCTGGTCCTTCATGTCTTCCAGAAGATGTTTTGAAGGAATGTGCTGCAGAAATGATGGACTGCAACGGAACAGGTCAGTCTGTAATGGAAATGAGCCACCGTTCATCTGCTTTTGAACCAATAATTCAGGATGCAGAAGCAATGGTTCGCAAACTGATGAAGGTTCCAGAAAACTACAAGGTTCTTTTTGTTCAGGGTGGTGGTTCTACTCAGTTCGCAATGGTTGCAGAAAACCTTGGCATTCATACTGGAAAAGCTGCTTACATCGAAACCGGTGTATGGGCAAAAAAAGCTGCTCAGGAAGCTGCAAAACTTGGCGTTGAAGTTACCACAATCGCTTCTTCAAAAGATAAGGGTTATTCATATATTCCAAAAGTAGAAAAGATTGAAGGCGACTACGATTACGCTTACATCTGTTTTAACAACACAATTATGGGAACTCACTACGAATACATTCCAGAAACTGGAAACATTCCATTGGTTGCAGATATTTCTTCTTGTGTACTTTCTGAAGAACTGGATGTTTCTAAATTTGGTTTGCTTTTTGCAGGTGCTCAGAAGAATCTGGCTCCAGCAGGTGTTACTCTTGTAATCATCCGGGAAGATTTGATTCCTGAACTTGATGATTGCCGCCCTGGTACACCAACAATGCTTGCATACAAGACACATGCAGATAACGGTTCTATGTACAATACACCTCCATGCTACACAATCTACGTTTTGGACAAAGTTCTTCACTGGATTGAAAAGAACGGTGGCGCAGCTGGAATCAACAAGCTTAACGTTGAAAAGGCAAATTATCTTTATGACTATCTTGATAATTCTGATTTTTATCGTGCAACAGCAGAAAAGGGAAGCCGCTCTTTAATGAATGTTCCATTCCTTACAAAATATTCAGTTGCTGGCGCTACAGACGAAGCTGTTCTTGCAAAAGAAAAGGAAATCAATTCTAAGTTTGTAAAAGAAGCAGAAGCAGCTGGCCTTGTAAACCTTAAAGGTCACCGCCTTGTTGGTGGTATGCGCGCATCTATCTATAATGCAATGCCATTGGCAGGTGTAAAAGCACTTGTAGAATTCATGAAGAAGTTCGCAGAAGAAAATAAATAAGGAGAAATGTAAAAGCTACAGAAACTTTTCTGATGAAAAGTTTCTGTTTAACGCTTTTGCTATAAGACTATGTTCAAAATTCAGACATTAAATAAAATTGCTGCTTGCGGCTTGAATCGTCTTGACCGCGACAATTATGAAATCGCTTCAGAAATCAATAATCCTGATGCAATCCTTGTTCGTTCTGCCGATATGCACGAAATGCAGCTTTCTGACAATGTAAAAGCTGTTGCCCGCGCAGGTGCCGGAACAAACAATATCCCAATTCCACAGCTTACAGAAAAAGGTATAGTTGTATTCAACACACCTGGTGCAAACGCAAACGCTGTAAAGGAACTTGTAATTCTTGGACTTTTGCTTTCTAGCCGCCCGGCAATCAATGCAAATAAATGGGCAAACGGCCTTGCAGGAAAAGGTGACGAAATCGCAGACCTTGCAGAAAAAGGTAAAAGCCAGTTCGTAGGTCCAGAACTTAAAGGAAAAACTCTTGGTGTAATCGGACTTGGTGCAATTGGTGCAATGGTTGCAAACACAGCAATTCAGCTTGGAATGAAAGTTATTGGTTACGACCCATTCCTTTCAATCAAAGCTGCATGGTCGTTGGATCACAATGTTCAGCATTCAGAAACTCTTGAAGGAATCTACAAGAATGCAGACTACATCACAATTCACGTTCCACAGACAAATGACACAAAGGGCATGATTAATGCTTCAACTCTCAAACAGATGAAAGACGGCGTTCGCATTTTGAATATTGCCCGGGGCGGACTTGTAAACAACGCAGATCTTCTTGATGCAATCAAATCTGGAAAGGTTGCCTGCCATGTAACAGACTTTGCTGCGGAAGAACTTTTGAATCAGGATAAAGTTATCGTTCTTCCTCACCTTGGAGCTTCAACTCCAGAAGCAGAAGACAACTGTGCTATCATGGCTGCAGATCAGATTAAAGATTTTCTTGAAAACGGAAACATCGTAAACTCAGTAAACTTCCCAAAAACTTACAGCGAAAACCCAATTCCTGCAGGTGGAACACGTCTTTGTATCAGCCACAAAAATATTCCAGATACAATTTCTAAGTTCACAACAATCCTTGGTGAAGCAAAATTGAACATTGCCGGCATGATTAACCAGGCTCGCGGCGATGTGGCATACAACCTTATTGATGTTGACGGCAAAGTAAGCGAAGAAATCTGCTCAAAACTTGCTGCCTGCGAATCAGTAACAGGTGTTCGCGCAATTTACCGCTAAAAAATATAAAGCGAGTCAGCGGGGCTGTCCAATAAGTTTGCATCACGGTGGTTTCGACAGGCTCAACCACCACAGTTTTTTTTACGGTGGTTGAGCTTGTCGAAACCACCACATTGAGTGTAGCAGTCATTTCGAAGGGTGGTTCCTGAGCCTGTCGAAGGGCTCAATGAGCGCTACACTCATTGCTTTTGGGACAGCCCCAACGCCCTTTCGCCTAAAGATTAAAGATCAATTGAGCCCCAGAGCATTGTTTCTTCATTGTTGGAAGACGCAAAACGTGGGCTTTGCTGGTCAATTTCTTCCAGGCGGGCAGATGTGTCTTTGTCCAGTGTTTTTCCATAAATGCTTTTTGCCTTTTTTTCTTTCTTTTGACGTGTGTCTATAGCTTCATCTGAGTCAACTTTCTTTTTTCTGGAAGATTTTGGGCTTGCAAGAAAAGCAAAAAGGCTTCCGCAGAGCCCGCCGGCAATGTGCGCCAGAACTGAAATGTTTTGCGCATCCTTTGAGTTTACGATTTCCCGCCCAATATATAGCGCCAGAATCAGAATAAAAGTGAGTGGAATTTCGCATTTTTTAATAGATGTAAAAGATGTCAAAAGAATCAACATAAAGGCAATGTCGCTGCATCCCACAAGCATGGAAGCAGAAAAACATGCATTCAGAACGCCGGTAACAGCTGAAGTTGTACACATCATAATGACAAGCAGGGCAGAACCGTACCGCTCTTCAACAACTGGCCCCAGAAGCAGTACAAAAGCCATATTTGAAAGCAGATGTTCCCATCCGGAATGGCCAAGCACGTGAAAAAGAATCCTGAAATAGTTAGTTATATTGGAAATTTCAAACAGATCCCTGCTTGGGGCGGCGAACCAGCTGATAATCAGATTTTTAAAAATCCATTGGTCCAGAATCAAAATTATAGCCGCTATGATGGTAAAGCTTAATGTTACCGGTGCATTGTATGTTATACGTATTTTTTTCAAAAAATTGTTCTTTTTGCTCATAACTAAATATCGGAAAAATTTGGAAGTAGCATTAAATTATGTTATATTTAAGTTATGCCAATGGAATCCGGAGCCGTAACAGGCGCAAAAACAGATGTAGAAAACGATTTTGCCTTGCCACCACAGTGCAAGGTTATTATGTTCAATGATGATTATACCACTATGGATTTTGTAGTGTTTGTTCTAAAAACCATATTTCATAAAAATGAAGCAGATGCCAATGCGCTTATGGAGTTGGTTCATAAAACCGGTTCTGCAATTGTTGGCGTGTATACCTACGATATTGCAGTTTCCAGGGCAAATATGGCCACCTCGCTGGCTCGTAAAAATAAATTCCCTTTGAAAGTTGAGGTAGAAATACAATGAAAATTAGTCAGCTTTTAGGAAAAATCCTTGCAGATGGGTTGCTTATGGCCAAGCAGTCACGTCACGAATTCTATACTCCTGAACATCTTCTTTGCGCAGCTTTAAGGAATTCCATAGTAAGGGAAATAATATCAGCCTCTGGTGCAAATCCCCAGTCACTTGCCGAAGATTTGAATTATTATCTTTTGAATCAGGTCCCTGTTCAGCCAAAAGAAGATTCTTATGAGCAGCCGGTTGAAGGTGAAAATGATTTTGAGACATTGAATGCCTCTTCTACCGACGGTGCAAAAAAAACTAGAGATCCGCTGGAATCTGTAGGTTTTCAGTCTGTAATGAACCGTGCCGTTTTTCATTGTGTAGAAAGCGATCGCACTGTTGTGGACATAACAGATGTACTTGTAAGTCTTATTGATGAGCAGAACAACTACTGTTCGTATTACATGAAGCTGAATGGAATCAAAAAAGAACGTCTTATAAAAGTGGTTTCCCATATAAAAATCATTCGTGGTGGCCAGCAAATTTCCGGTCAGCAGAACATCATGCCTGATGAATTTGGTCAGACCTTTACGGATCAGGGAAGGGGAGCCGGCAAGAAGTCTGCATTGGAACGTTTTACCGTAAATATGACAGAAGCGGCAAAAAACGGCGAATATGATGAATTGATTGGCCGTGAAGAAGAAATAGAACGAACCATACAGGTTTTGTGTCGCCGCTCAAAGAATAATCCGCTTCATGTAGGAGATGCCGGCGTAGGAAAAACTGCTGTGACTCAGGGGCTTGCTCAGCGAATTGTGCAGGGAAAAGTTCCGATGCTGTTAAAAGATGCTGGTGTTTATAGCCTTGACTTAGGGCTGCTTCTTGCAGGTTCAAAATTCCGCGGTGATTTCGAAGATCGTCTTCATGCTGTTATAGATGAACTTTCTGCAAAGAAAAATGCCATTCTGTTTATTGATGAAATACACATGATTATGGGCGCCGGCACAAATGGCAATTCAAGTGTGGATGCTGCAAATCTGCTCAAGCCTGTGTTGTCTTTCGGAAAAATCCGCTGCATTGGTTCTACTACATTTGAAGAATATTCAAAGAATTTTGAAAAGGACAGGGCTTTGGTTCGCCGTTTTCAAAAGATTGATATTGTAGAGCCTTCCCGTGATGAAACTGTCCGCATTCTGAATGGTCTTTTGCCAAAATTCGAAAGCTATCATAAAGTTAAATACAACAAGTCAGCTGTTGAAGCTGCTGTTGATCTTTCCATTCAATATCTTTCTGACCGGCGCCTTCCAGATAAGGCAATCGATGTAATTGATGAAGCTGGTGCCTTTCTTAAAATCCGTTCCGGTGGAATGGCTGCTGACGTGGATCCGATTGTTAATGAAAATACAGAGGCTTCTGGACTTCCTGCTATTCCAGAAAAAATTCCTGTTGCTACGTCGGCTATTATTCGCAGAATTGTTTCTAAGATGGCCAAAGTTCCTGTGGAAACTGTTGCCGGCGGCGAAAAGACTGCTTTGAAAGAGCTGGAATGTGGCTTGCTTGCCCAGATTTTTGGTCAGGACGCAGCGGTTGCAACTGTTGTGAAAGCTGTAAAACGTGCCCGTGCAGGTCTTAAGAATCCTGAACGTCCGGATGGCTGTTTTCTGTTTGTTGGTCCAACTGGAGTTGGTAAAACCGAATTGGCACGGGCCCTTGCCCAGTCTTTAGGACAGCCACTGCTTCGCTTTGATATGAGCGAATATCAGGAGCGTCATACTGTGAGCCGTCTTATAGGTTCGCCACCAGGATATGTGGGAAGTGAAAGCGGCGGCCTTCTTACAGATGCTGTGCGTAAGTCTGCCCATTCGGTTGTGCTTTTTGATGAAATCGAAAAAGCACATCCAGATATTTACAATGTTTTTCTTCAGATAATGGACTATGGTTTTCTTACAGATAACCAGGGCCGCCGTTCGGATTTCCGTAATTGCATCATAATAATGACAAGTAATGCCGGCGCTCGTGATTTTGAAAAGGCCAAGGTAGGTTTTGGTTCAGCTGATTCGGCTTTGGATTATACTCAGGATTCTGCCTCAATGAATGAAGCAGTGGAAAAAGCTTTTTCTCCTGAATTCAGAAACCGTCTTGATGGAATCGTTCCTTTTGCCCATCTTTCAAGGCAAATTATTGATTCTGTAGTGCGCAAGGAAATCCGGAAGATTGATGCTCAGTTGAAGGCTAAAAAAGTTCGCCTGGTTGTAAGCGATAAATGTCTGACTTATCTTGCTGATATTGGGTATTCAAGAGAATACGGGGCCAGAAATCTTAGCAGAACTATTGCGGATAAGATCACAACTCCGCTGGTGGATGAGATTCTGTTTGGTGAGCTTTCCCATGGTGGATTTGTTACCGCTGATCTTGGAACGGATTCAAATGGAGAAACGGAAATCATTTTCATCTTTGGGAAACCGGATTCTTCTGATTCGATTTTGCTCTCTGAGGTTGTTTCTGAACCCCTATTGCAGTAATCGAATAACTTGTAAAAGAGGTATAAAAATTATAAAATGCAAAATATGAACGCAATTATTACAGTAGTTGGAAGCGACAAAGTGGGCATCATTGCCACAGTCAGTGCTTTCCTTGCAGAACATAAGATTAATATAGCCGACATTACTCAGACAATCTTGTCTGGAAACTTCGTAATGATGATGATGGTTAGCCTTGATGGATCTGATATTTCCATCGATGAACTTCGCCAGGCTTTGAGCAAAAAAGCCGGTGAGATGGGTGTTGAAATCAATATCATGAACGAAAAGGTTTTTAGTGCAATGCATCGGGTGTAATTTCATTTTGATGATGACCTTTTAAAAGGATCCTGCAGATGCGGTTTTGACCGTTTCTGCAGGATTTTTTTTGGGTAAAGTTAAACTTTTAGATTTAGTAGAGAAAAAAATATGTGTAAACAATTTCATATAACCTGGATTTTATTGGAAAATTACAAATAAAACAAAAAGTTATGAAAATTTTTGCAAAAAAGCTCTGCGCTATTCTTCTTGTGAGTGTAGTGCTTCCCCTCTTTCCTGCGCTTCCCATCGCCGCTTCGGACATTAACGAAACGGTTTTGCCCGACTTTTTGTGGGAGCTGGACTTTGAAAATATGCAAAGCCACACCGACAACCGCGGAAGTCGGGAATATACGCTGACGGGACAAAACGTCTCCCTGACAAATGCCCAC
>ERZ808052.46-NODE-46-length-13872-cov-3.208264_pt1 | contig 13872 bp, 7 predicted proteins | sample MGYA00380200_ERZ808052 | MGnify/ENA primary metagenome ERZ808052 (study PRJEB31490, sample SAMN06133366) | cow dung metagenome | isolation source: H10 | host: cow | place: China: Chengdu | collected 2015-05 ...
CGAAAAGTGTTTAATAAATCGATAAAAGATGCTGATATTTGCTTTTCAAACTATCGTCAATTGCAAGAATTTGTGCTAGAATAGAATAAAAGTATTTTCTCTTTTTATATACATTTCTAATATTAACAAAGCATTTTTGGTGGGGAATAAAAATGACTGTTATAACCATTCTCATTTCGTTGGCTTGTTGTGCCGGCCTTACTTATTTTTTCCGTGTAGTAGACAAACAGAATAATTCCATGGATAAAGTTCGTCGTTATGCAGACAAAAGATTGCAGGATCTTGGTGCATATTTTGACGAACGTCAGAAGCAGTTGAATCTTGCTGAATCTAATCTGAAGGCAGAACAGGGTGTTGCAAATGCTGCCGTAAAGCGACTTGAAAGCCAGATTGGTGAATTCAAATCCATGATCGGTTCATTGGAAAATGATTCCAGATCGATAGAAGATATAGAAGCTAAAATAAAATCCTATGACAAGGTTTTGAATGAACTTGTTCAGATGACAGCCAATGTTGAAGAAAACCTTGAAGGCGTAAAAAAAGCTTCTGCCGTAATTGACAAGATTTCCCTTAAAATCACTGAAAATGAAAAGCATATCGACAGCCTGGAAAAGCATATTCCCCAAGTTTCCGCTGAATTTGCCCAGAAGAACAGTGAACAACTTAAAGCATTGGGAACAAAACTTCTTGAAGAGTATGATTTACGAAGCGCCAAGGTGGAAGATGAACTCAATAAGACTTGTAATCAGGCGAAAGAAGCTGTTTCTGCATTTCAGGAAAAAATCGACAGCGTATATGAAACTGCATCAAAAAAAGCAGATGCACTTGAAGATCAGGCATTCAAACATCTAAGTGAACAAGCCCAGGCTAGAAGCAATCTTTATCTGAAAAAAGCAGAAGAAAATGTTGCAGATATTGATTTAAAACTTCAGAAACGTTTTGAAGAGCTTGAGACAAAATACAACCAGCTGCTGGACAGCGCAAATGAAGGAATCCAGAGCAAAGTTACAGGTTTTGAAGATGTATGTAATCAGTCGGTTTCTGCTTCGGCTCTTAATGTCAAGAAAAACCTTACCGATATGGATGAAAAACTGAATGCCCATATTGAACAGTTTGCATCAAAATACGACGCAAAAATCAATGAACTTCAGTCCAGGTATGCAAGTCTTATTGAATCTGCTGGCGGAAAAAATGACAGTAGAGTCATTGAGCTTGAGAAAAAAATTGCTGCTTCTGATGAAAAATGTAAACAGCAGATTGCCGCGATGCATGGAAAATTCGAGCAGGCAATTAATTCAATTCACGAAAAATATGAAAATCAGCTTTCTTCAATTGGACAAAAGCATGACGCAATAATTTCTAAGCTTGAAGAAAAGGTTAATGGAACTGACGATAAGCTTAAGATAAATGTTGAAACGGCGATTACTTCTTATGAAAACCGTGTTCAGGCATTGCAGCGTACCTACGATGAAAAACTTGATGAACTTCAGTCAAACTATACTTCAAGAATTGCAGCTGTGGAAGGCGCTGACCAGGATTATACACAGAAGGTTGAATCAATTCAGGAAGATTTTCAGACAAAGCTTTCAGATTTGCAGAATGATTATGACCAGAAAATCAATGGAATGCAGAAAGATTACAGCAATCGTATTGATGACATACAAAATTCTGTTGAAGGTCAGATTAAGCAATTTGGAGATCTTTGGGCCGATAATTTTGGCAGTTTAAAGAATGGATATGATTCGAAAGTTAGCGAGCTTGACAGAGAAGTGGAAGAAAGAGTTTCTGCTATTGAGGAAAAAGTTGATTCCAAGATTTTGGGCTTTGAAGAAAAGGTGAATACAAATGTTGCTTCACTCAAAGAAAATCTTGATTCAACCACAGAGGAGCTTCAGGCCAAGGCAAATGAGGTTTTTTCTGATCTGGAAAAATATAACAGTTCAGTTGAAGATAAGATCAGTCTTGCGAAGTCTCAGCTGGCAGAAACGCTCAAAAACATTTCCGCGTCTGTTGATGAGTCTTTGAAAAACGCAGAAGATTCTGTTTCAAAGGTTAAAGCTGAATGCGATGCGGCAATGGAAAAGGTGAATGGTGTTGGACCGGAACTTGATCAGAAGATCAGCCAGCTTGATTCTCAAATCGATAAATTCAAAAACGATGCAAATGCTAAAATGGATGAAATCGGCAGAATGGTTTCTGAATCTACTGGAAAAATCGTTCTTGCCTGTGAGCAGCAGGAAGCAAAGGCTCTTAACGGAGTGGATGAAAAACTTGCAGCTTACAAAAAGGATCTGGAATATCGCATTTCAAGACTTGAATCTTCTGGTGCAGATGTGGATCTTTTGGAAAAGAATCTTCGAAATGCTATGGATGAAACAAGCCGTCGTGTTTTGGGTGATTTTGATAAATTTACTGATGAACAGAAGAAAAAACACGATCAGTTTGCAACTTCAATTAAGGAAAATTCCGTTGCTCTTGAGAATGAACTTGAGGTTATCGAAAATAAGATCGAAGAACTTAAACAGACTGCTATTGGCAGCGTAAGTGCGAAGCTTAAAGGCTTTGAAGATGACTTTGATCGTGATCTTAAAACACGTGGTGACAAAATTAATGAAGACCTGGCTGCATGGAAAAATACCCTGGATCAGAGGATCACTGTATTTACAAATGATTATGAAGAAGAACGCCGGGACCTTGAAGCTTCTTATTCAGATGACCTTAAGAACAAGCTTCTTGCCATTCAGTTAAAGAGCGATGAGCAGACTGCCAGGGTAGAAGCTGGTATCAAAGAGGCAAAGGCTTCGGTACAGGCACAGCTTGAAGATATTAAAGATATGGTTTCTCAGTTTACAAAAGATATTCAGGTTAAAGTTGACGATTCAGCTGCCACAGCGGACGAATATCTTAAGTCATCTACAGAACATTCACAGAAGTCTATTGATGAAGTTCTTGTAAATCTCGAAAACGAATTGGTAGAAAACCTTAAAAAGTTCGAGGAAACTATTCAAAGCCGCCAGGAAATGAGCACTTCTTCGATTGACGGTGCTTTAGGGGAATTCAATACATGGAAACAGCAGCTTAAGCATCAGCTTGATGAGTCCAAGTCATTGTTCGCAAATGAAATTGAAGGAATTAAGGAGCAGACTGCAAGAAAAATCAGTGATACTGGAAATCAGCTTTCCCAGAGCATTGAAAGCTTCAGCGATGATTTTGCAAAGCAAAGGGATGAAATCATATCTAAGATTGAATCACTTGACGGTCAGACAAACCTTTCTTTGAAAGCATACGAAAAGCGTTCTGCCGAAATTGTGGCTCAACTGCAGAATATGTATGAACAGATGCTTAAGGATACTGAAACTCGCGTTCGTCAGCAGAATGCTGATTCAGCAAAAAAGATTCAGGAACTTAGCGCAGAGATACAGTCAATTTCAGAAAAGAACAGAAACAATCAGTCTGCATTTGTTCTTAAAATGCAAGGTGATTCAAATCAGATGCAGGTTCAGATGAGCGAACTTTCAAAAGAATTGCAGGCAGTTCGCAATCAGATGAATGTATACGAAAAAGCCGATCAGATGAAACGGCAGCTTGACGATAAGATCTCTGGTCTTAAAGATGATTTTGACCTTTTGGAAAAATACAAGGCAACTGCAGTTCAGCTTATGAATCAGTATAATAGCGTCCTTCAGATGAAAAAACAGATGGAAGTAAGCATTGCTGAGTTCCAAAACGGGCAGGCAAAAGTTAATGATATTGGCCAGAAGTATGATCAGCTTATGGCAATTGCAGGGACGATTGATGAAAAAATCAAGAGTCTTAACACAACTTCCGATGACCTTTTAAACATCGAAGTCAAGGTTCGCGATTTTAAGGAATCTCTTTCCACAGTTTCTGCCCGATATGACAGATTGGAACAGAAGGAAGAAGTAATCAATCGTGTTTGTAAGGATGTTGATGCTTCTTTTGATAACTTGAAGGCTCTTGAAGACAGGCTTAAAGTTTGTACCCGCGCTGCTGAAACTCTTCCTGCAGAAATTAAAGATGTTCAGAGAAATGTTGATGAACTTTTGAAACATGGACCAAAAATTACAGATGCGGCAAGCAAGCTTGATAATCTTTCTGCAGTTCTTGATGACATACAGAAAAGAATGGATGACATTAATTCTTCCAGAAACGGAATTGCAAAAAGCGAACAGCGCCTTCAGGAACTTAATGTTAGCATCGATAAAAAATTCAAGGATCTTGCCTTTGTTTCGAAGCAGGATGCTGAAAAGAACCCTCCAGAAAAAGGCGCTGTAATTACGCCTCAGGAAAGGGATATTATCAAGAAGCTCAAGGTCCAAGGCTGGCAGATTACGGAAATCGCAAAACGCATGAATCGAAGTGAATACGAAATTTCTTTGATTCTTCAGATTCCTGATTAAAATGGGGAAACTGGGTGAAGTTTCAGCTTAAAAGTGTAAACGCCAGGCTTTTTGCCTATTTTTGCGGACTTTCGTTTTTTGGTTCTCTTATGTTTATGCTTCCCTTCCTATATAAAAGCGGAAAAAGCATGGCCTATATTGATTCTCTTTTTACAGCAATTTCAGCTGTTTGCGTAACAGGGCTGTGCACAATCGATATAGAGCTTTTCAATAATGCCGGGCTTTTTGTGCTCCTGCTTCTTATTGAAACTGGCGGTCTTGGATTGGTAACCTTTTTTTCTCTTTATCTGGTGTTTCCATCCCAAAAGATTTCTCTGGTGAACAGACGAATCCTGAGGGAATATTTTATCTATGGCGATGATCTGAATGTGTGGCTCATTTTGCTTAAGATTCTTGGAATCACTTTTGGATGTCAGGCTGCAGGCGGTCTGGTGCTTGGTTTGATTTTGAGAAATTATGGAGAAGATAACTGGTTTTTTTATGGTTTTTTTCTAGCTGTTTCTTCGTTCTGCAATGCAGGTTTTTCTCCGTATTCAGAAAGTCTTAAGGAATTTTCTGGCAATAATCTTTTTTTGAGTGTGGTTGCCATTCTGATAATTTTAGGTGGACTTGGATTTTCAGTTATAACTTCCACTTTCAGGTGGCTGTGGAACAAGATATTGTGGATTTTTTCTAAAAATCATTTCAATAACCATCGTGCACATAGATTTTTAAGTCTTCACACAAAAATTGTATTGTGGATGACGCTTATTTTAACCCTCGGCGGAACTGTTTTGACGCTGGCTATTGAGTGGGAAAGATCATTTTCAGGAATGAAAATTGGACAAAAAATTGCGAATGCTTTCTTTCAGTCTGTAACTCTCCGAACTGCTGGTTTTGAAGCAGTAAGTCAGGGACAGCTTTCAAAGCCTACGCTTTTTTCTTCGCTTTTTCTGATGCTTTGTGGTGGAAGTCCAGGTTCCATGGCTGGTGGTTTGAAAACTACTACGCTTTTTCTGGTTTTATGTTTTACTTTCAGAAATTCTTGTGACAAAGATGAACTGACGGTTTTTAAAAAAGATATTTCCTGGGAAACAATGGATAAAGCTTCGGCAATTTTTGCCAAAGGAATGTGTTTGCTTGCCCTTTACACATTCGCATTGTGTCTGGCAGAAACAAACAGCGGTTTTTCGATTTTTGAGCTATGTTTTGAAAGTATTTCTGCTTTTTGCACTGTAGGGCTTTCTGTAGGAATCACTTCTCAGCTGAGTATTGCTGGAAAAATCGTCGTCATGATTACCATGATTCTTGGACGAACTGGTGTTTTTGCCATGTCCATTGGTATTTGCCGAAAGAAAATGCTTTCTCTATCTGACTATCCTCGGGAAGATGTTCTTGTGGGGTAAATGGAGGTTTTTATGGTTACTATTGGTGTTATTGGTCTTGGAACTTTTGGTTGCAGAGTAGTGGAAGAGCTTTCCCACATGGAAGCTGACATAATAATTGTTGACAGGAATCGGGACGTTATTGAAAAATATAAAGATGTTGCAAAGGATGCTTATATTACTGATGCGATAAATGAGGAAACGCTTAAACGTATTTTTCCAAGCGATATTGATTCTGTTGTAATTGACTTAGGGGATCAGCTTGAATCTTGCATCCTTGTAACGAACCTTTTGTCAAAAATGAATGTGCAGGAAATTGTGGTAAAAGCAAAAACCGAACAACAGGGTGAAATACTTAAGCTTGTGGGTGCCACTACAATTGTTTATCCTGATCTGGATGCTGCGATGAACATTACTCCGCTTCTGGTTAGTTCCGTGATGCTTAATTATATGCAGATTTCTGAAGAACTGGCCATTGCAGAAATTGTTTGTGCGAAGGAACTGGTGGGTAAAACTTTGGCTCAGTCAGGGCTTCGGCAAGTTTATAATCTGAATCTTATGGCTTATAGAACTAACGTAAAGGAAAAACATGTTTTTGTTAATTCTCCATCATTAATATTAAAAGAAGATATGCTGCTTCTGGTTGCAGGCTCTGAAAAGTCAATTCAAAGCTATGTTTCAAAAATCGAAGCGGATACTGGTGTGCTAAGCAAAAAATTCAAAAAAGCTTCGCTTATATCCAGAGTGTTAAGTCGCGGATAGTTTTTTTTTGCGGGCGCCTGCAGCTGCTTACGGCAGCATCCATGCTGCCTTTTCCTCCCTTAGGTCGGCGCAGCTTTCGGTACTCGGTTCGAGAATTGCAAAAAAAAAGCACACCCCTGTATTAGGGATGTGCAAAAAAAATATTCAAAGCCAACTCCCGGACTTGAACCGAGTACCTGCGCGTTACGAGGGCGCTGCTCTACCAGGTGAGCTAAGTTGGCAGAAATTAAAGATTAGCGATGGTTGTCAGCCTGGGTTCTTGTGTCCAGGATGCGCTTCATATCTGAAATATTGTTTACAACCATGTATGTATCATACACATCTATCTTGCGTTTTTCAACAAATTTGTTGATTTCGTCTCTTGTTTCTTCCTGTGAAAGACCAGCCCAATGAGCAATGTCTGCAACAGTTACGTTAAAGCGACGAATACGAGTGTCTTTGTTCTTTGAAGGATTCATTTCGTCGAGCATAAGGAATACATCAGCAAGTTTTGCCTGAAGATCCTTGATTACAAGAATCTTGAATCTGCGCTTTTGGTCATATATGCGCTTACAGAAAAGCTTAAGAAGCTTCAATGCAAGCATTGGATTGCCTGTTATGAGTGCTTCAAAGTTTTCTTTGCTGAATTCAAGGCATTTTACCTGGGTTTTTGCCATGCATGTTGCAGATCTTGGTGAATTGTCAAGGATTGCCATTTCGCCAAAGAATTCGCCTGCTTTCAGAATATCCAGATTCTTTTTGTGGCCATTTACGCTTTTTACAAGCTGAACAATACCGCTTTGAATCAAATAGAAAGTGTCGCCTGGTTCAAATTCGGAAATGATTACCTTTCCAGGAGCATAGTTTTTTGCAAATCTTTCAAAAGCAGGAAGGTCAAACTGCTTCATTGAGCTGTCTGATTCTGGCGGAACTTCGTCAAATTCCGCTCTGGACTGCTTCTTTTTTTCGCGAATGTTTGCATCCTTATAAAGGTTTGCAATTTCGTTCTTGAGAGCAGAAGTCGGGAATCGCTTGAGGAATTTTATGCAGATATCACAGCATGACGAAAATTCATCATCTTCGTAGAAACTTTTTGCTACGCTGAGCATTCCTGACTGGGGATCTTCTGGAACATTATTCAGAATGGATTCTGTTTTTCGGTGTATTTGTCGAAGCTGGTTTGAAAATACACGCAACATTTTCATTATGATTTGCTTGTTATTGCTGAAAAGCTGCTCAAATTCTGCAATAGAAAGCACAACAGTTACACTTTCTGCAAGAACAGTTGCCGTTTCTTCCCGAGGAAAATGACCTAAAGCAGATTTTACGCCAAAAAATTCACCGGGGCGAACCTGTTCAGTATTTGTTTTGCCTGTTTCTGGATCTACACTTGTAAGAATTACTAAACCTTGCTGAAGAATGAAAATTCGTTCGTCCTGATCCCCTGCAAAATATGGAATAGATCCTTTTGTATATTGCTTGACTGTTGGCATATCTTTTCCTCAAGTAAATTTTCATAATTATATCATAAATGAATGATTTGTGCTATTCTTTGAACATGATTGATTTGCATATGCATACAACAGCTTCTGATGGTCAGTATACTCCTTGTCAGCTGGTAAGGAAGGTAGCCGAAAAAAATATCACTGTGATGGCCATTACAGATCATGATACTTATGATGGTCTTGAAGAAGGTAAAAAGGAAGCAGCGAAAGCAGGTATTACTTTTGTACCTGGCATTGAATTGAATATTGAGCGGCCCGGCTGTGAATTTCATTTGCTTGGATTAGGTTTAAAAAGTATTTCAAAAGAGTTAAAGGAAGTGGTGAACAGTCTTCAGAAATCCAGGGACGACCGAAATCAATACATTGTGGATAAAATGAGAGAAGAAGGCATTCAGGTAACATTGGAAGATATTCAGAATGAATTTCCTTGTCAGGTAATCGGTCGCCCGCATTTTGCAGCTTGGCTTGAAAATCATGGAATTGTAAAACATAGACAGCAAGCTTTCGACAAATATCTTGCAAGAGGCCGTCCCTGGCATGTAGATAGGGTTGGAGCTAATCTTGATGAAGCTGTTCAGGCTATTTATGAATGTGGCGGCATTCCGGTTGTAGCCCATCCTTTAAGTCTGTATCTTTCATGGACAAAGCTTGAAGTTGTGCTGAACGATTTTCATGAGCGTGGGGTGGCCGGTCTTGAAGCATATCATCCGGGGGCAAGGGTGGTAGAATGCAAGCGTCTTGAAGAGATGGCGCATAGACTTGGGATGTTTGTTACCGGCGGAAGTGATTTTCATGGAGAAGCGGTCAGGCATGACAGAAAGCCAGGGCACGCTGCCGGGGAAAAAGAGATAGAGGACAGGCTTTGGTTTGAAGAGCTTGAGCCTGCATTAAAAAAATTGTAAAAAATAGCTTTGTTGCATATTGAACTTCCGGTTTTTGAAAAAAAATTGCGATATTAATCTTGAACGCAGATTCTTAAGTATCTTGATATCTTAAGAATCTGCTTTTTTTTAAGGGAGTTGGATTAATATGCAGATTTATTCGTTTTCGCCATTTGGTTACGAAGGAGCCTTGGTAAGCGTGGAAGTGGACCTTCGCCGGGGAATTCCAGCTGTTGACCTGGTTGGTCTTGCGGACAGTGCAGTCAAGGAAGCAAGGGAAAGAATGCAGGCTGCCGTGCGAAACAGTGGTTTTGAGTTCCCGCCGGAACGGGTTTTGATAAGTCTTTCACCGGCAGACATGAAAAAGGAAGGTGCTGGCTTTGATCTGCCGATTGCCTTGGGCGTGTTGTGTGCGAAGAAAGTAATGGACAGTCAGAATTATGATGGGGAGCTGAAAGATGGCAGCCCGGTTCTGGTCATGGGAGAGCTTGAACTTAGCGGGAAAGTCCATGGTGTTCGGGCAGTTCATGCGGCGGTTTCAACTGCATTGGCAAGCGGGATTACCAGATGTATTGTTCCTTTGGAGAATGCGCAGGAAGCCAGGGAAGTTTGCGGCATGAAAGTGTTTGGAGCTTCTTGTCTGGAAGATGCATTTGCTGCAATGGAAAATCCTGAAGCTTTTACATTAAGATCGGAGGAAGACAAAAAAGAAGGAAAAATTCCTGAAGATTGCGAAGAGGTAGATTCCGTCTTGTTTCAGAAAATATTGCCAGGTTTTGAATTTGGTGAAATATATGGACAGAAGAAGCTGGTAAGGGCATTGCAGATAGCCGCCGCAGGAGGTCACAATATTATGGCAGTGGGTGCACCAGGCTGCGGAAAAACCATGTCCATGCAGAAGTTTCCCTCGCTTTTGCCTTCCCTTACCCTGGATGAAGCACAAAGTGTAACCAGAATTTATTCACTTGCGGGACTGCTTCCATCAAGCAAGGCCAGCATAAGGCATCCGGGGTTCAGAATGCCGCACCAGACAGCTTCCATAGAAGGCATGTGCGGCGGTGGACCTCATTGCCGCCCCGGAGAAATTTCACTGGCCCATAATGGGGTGCTTTTTCTTGATGAAGCGGCAGAGTTCAGGACCAGCGTGCTGCAGATGCTTCGGGTTCCATTGGAAAGCGGAAGAATCACTTTGGCCCGTGCAGGGCGCAGTACAGTGTTTCCTGCAGATTTTCAGCTTTTACTTGCGGCAAATCCCTGTCCATGCGGGAATTACGGGTCAAAATCAAAGCTTTGCCTTTGCAGCGCAAGATCAATCGAAATGTATTGGAAAAAGTTTTCTGCTCCATTATTGGATCGAGTTGATCTTAGGGTTTGCGTGGAAAACGAAAGCGGCAATGAAGATCGTTCAAGTGTAAAAACCTCTGAGCTTAGGAAAGGAATTGCAAAAGCTGTAAAGATTCAGCGTTCCCGTCAGGGAAAAAAGAACAGCAGGCTTTCTCCTTCTGAGATTCAGACATTCTGTGTAATGGATGAACAGGCACAAAAGGCTTTGTTGTCTGGGGAAGAAAAATATGGCTTTTCCCCAAGAGCGGTAGCGTCCTGCATGAAGGTGGCAAGAACGATTGCCGACATGGAAGGTGAAAAAATCATAGGTTTGAGCCACATGCAGGAAGCCATTGATCTGCGAAAAAACTGGAACAACTTCATTGATGGGCAAATGACTTAAGGTTGAAAATCGATTCTGCGCCGACCTGGAACAGTGCGAAGCAGGATGTGCCTGCCCAATGGGCAGGCACAGACCGAGCCTTAGGCGGGCTGTGAAAGGGCGGTTTGAAAGAATGTTTGCGCCTGAAAAAAACAGAAAAAAAATCATTGCTATGATATAATCGGTTTTATGGCAAATGATGAGCTTTTTGATAGAATTGGGATGAGGGAGCCTCTGGCTGCCCGTATGCGCCCTAGAAATCTGGATGAATATATTGGACAAGATCATATTGTGGGAGCGGGCAGGCTTTTGCGTCGTGCGATTGCTGCCGATCAGCTTTCTTCTGTGATTTTTTATGGACCTCCTGGTAGTGGAAAAACCACTTTGGCCAGAGTTATTGCAAATCATACAAAATCCAATTTCATAACGCTGAATGCGGTTCTGACGGGAGTGGCGGATATCCGCAGCTCCATTGCCCAGGCCGAGGAGTACTATAAGCTTTACAGCAGAAGAACCATCTTGTTTGTGGATGAAGTTCACAGATGGAACAAAAGCCAGCAGGATGCTCTTTTGCCTTGGGTAGAAAACGGCACAATCATTTTGATTGGTGCAACAACAGAAAACCCTTTTTTTGAAGTGAACAAGGCTTTGGTCAGCCGTTCCCGGGTTTTTCAGTTAAAGCCATTGACAGAAGAAGATTTGAAGAAGGCTGCAAAACAGGCGCTGAATGACAAGGAACGTGGATATGGCAGATGGGTCGTTGAATTTGAAAGCGGCGCCCTGGAGCATCTTATTGAAACAGCTAATGGTGATGCCCGCTCTTTGCTTAATGCGCTGGAACTTGCCATTGAAACGACTCCAGAAAAATGGGATCCAAACGGAAATCCAAGCGTGCCGTCAGACGGTTCCACAATCTACATTTCAAAGGAAACGGCTGAGGAATCGATTCAAAAGAAAGTTGTGCTTTATGACAGAGATGGGGACTATCATTACGATATAATCAGCGCGTTCATAAAATCTCTTCGGGGGCGCGATCCAGATGCAGCCTGCTACTGGCTTGCAAGAATGGTTTGTGCTGGCGAAGATCCTCATTTTATTTTCAGGCGAATGCTGATAAGTGCGTGTGAAGATACAGGGCTTGCAGATCCTGGCGCAATCAGCGTTGTGGAAAGCTGTGCCAGAGCTTTTGATCGGGTTGGAATGCCAGAAGGCAGATATTTTCTGGCCCATGCAGCCCTTTATCTGGCCACTGCCCCTAAATCTAACAGCAGTATGGCTTTTTTTGATGCCCTGGCAGCGGTTGAAAAAGAAGATGCTGAAGTCCCTAATCATTTGCGGGATGCAAGCCGGGATGCGGAAGGTTTTGGTCATGGTTCCGGATATCTTTATCCACATGCATACAGGGATCATTGGGTTGCCCAGCAGTATCTGCCTGATACGCTTATGGGAAGGGTTTTCTATACTCCAAGCACCCAAGGCTACGAAAAGCAGATTCGTGACGGTGTTTTGAGCAGACGGGAACTTCAGATTGCGGCTCTCCTTGAACATACCCAGGCAACTGAAGATGAAACTTATGAAACTGGAAGCAAGAGTGAAGTGCCGATTATTGGAAGGGAAATCAACCAGGTGGACAGACAGAATTCTGCAACAGCTGAAAAAAGCGTATTGAAAGATGATGGTCAGAATGGTTATTCAGAATTTGGTTCAAATCCAATCAATCGCTGGTGGATTTCCCAGCACTTCAAGACAGGGGATGGAAAATATGGAGAATCGCTGACTTTCAGTCCAGTTGATAAGGCAAAGGAATCTGCTTTGGACAGGGCCGACAAGCAGTGGAGAAGCAGGCTTGATACGAACAAGGCTGAGCTTTTACTTGGTGTTCGGGATACAATGATTTCCATGGCAAATCTTGTGCGCCATCACAGAAGCCTTGTCTGGAATGCGGATGACGGCCTTTTGCTTTGGGAAGTAGCTCGCAAAACTCCAGAAGGCGTTACTTGCGGGGTATGCAAAACCCAGAAAGGCAGGGAGGTTCTTGAGCAGTATTGCCGCACTTTAGGGGACCTGGATAAGCCTGTGCTGCAGTTCAGACCAGAAACTTCGAATCCGCTCTTCCTGACTCCTGAAAACTTCCGGAATCTTTTGACTCGCTTTCAGTATAACGGTGCCGTATTTGACAGACTTTTCTTCCGAGATCCTTTTGCATCAAAAGCATCTGTAGATGCCCTTGTGAATTCTTTTAAAGGAATTGTTTTTCCTGGAGAAAAGAAGCGGGGATTTGCGTTCACGGATCAGGAGGATGATGAAAACCTTATAGACATTACATCATCTTCTGGAGATGCAGAAGATGATGCGCAGAAACGATGGGAAATGGAAGGGCAAAGCAACGATCTTCCGCTTGCTGAAGGTTGGAACTTGATTATTGCGCAAAAAATTCCGTCTAGTGGCCAGCATATTTCTGCTTTGATCAGGGAGCAGATTTTGACGCCTGGGACCAGTGATGCTTATAACGAAGCATTGGATAAAATGGAACGAGCTGAAAAGGCATTCTTTGGCGATAAAGAAAATCCGCTTTTCGCCTGGGACAAGAATTACATTTCCCAGGCTTTCCGGGACGCAGGTTTTTCTGTTCAGTGTGCATCACAAATCGTCAAGGAAAAGCGGCGCATTACAGACATGGAAATACGCAGATGGTTTGATGCAGGTTCTTCTGCATATGCCCAGGCAGTGGTAGGCGCTGTGGGCGGAGCTGAAATGCAGAAACTTGTGACTTTGCTTGAAAGTGCAGCTTCAAAAATGATTTTTACATGGCAAAGCGAGACTGCATTTTTCAAGGTTGAAACAAAAAAACAATAGGAATATAATCGAAAGACAATTTAATGTATTACCACGCCGTCGGGTGATGCATTGCTTTAAAAAGCTTTTGCTGCCAGGACGTGGATGTAAGGAAATATTATGGTAATTTTAACATTGAACTGTGGTTCATCATCTGCTAAATATCAGGTTTACGATTGGGATAACAAAGAAGTTATGGCTAATGGTGTTGTGGAGCGCATCGGAATCGATGGTTCATGCATTACACACAAGGCAAAGGGAAAGAAGACTGAAATCGAATCTCCTTGTCCTACTCACAAAGAAGCTATTGAATTGATCATCAAGGAAATCAGTGATCCAACTGTTGGCGTTATCAAATCAATGGATGAAATTGGAGCTGTAGGTCATCGCGTACTTCATGGTGGTGAAAAATTTACAAAA
>ERZ808052.47-NODE-47-length-13856-cov-6.820089_pt1 | contig 13856 bp, 17 predicted proteins | sample MGYA00380200_ERZ808052 | MGnify/ENA primary metagenome ERZ808052 (study PRJEB31490, sample SAMN06133366) | cow dung metagenome | isolation source: H10 | host: cow | place: China: Chengdu | collected 2015-05 ...
CTTCCCGGCTTTGTTTCCATATTTTCCGGACTTACCGTTAATAACATATCCTTACAGAACTGCGAAAGCGGAACTCCCGCATCGTCGGCCGCCGTTGCCAATTTATTATATTCCTCTTCCGTAAACCCAACGAACGCCTTTTGTTTTATCTGATTTGATAGGTTCGTATACTGTTCCGTCCGGATAATGAACGAAGATAAGTATATTTTAATGGAACGGAAGTTGCAGTGAAGAAAGAATCCCGGCATCCAATTTTGGATGCCGCTTCTGTTAGCTTTCCATTTGTTTGCCCAGGAAACCCGCCACAGTCTGGGCCAGGCCCTGGTCCGCCTCCTGCAGCGGGCTGTCCCCCTCCCCCAGCAGCAGCATCACGCAGCCCATCAGATCTCCCTGGCTGAGGATGGGAGAGGCCACACCCAGGTGGTACTTGTCCGACCCCTCCGCTGCCTGAATTTTGGGGCCGGCTTCGTAGCGGTAGTGCTTGCGCTGCTCCATCAGCCGGGACAGCGCTTCGGTGTTGGGCTTGTCCATCAGCTCCCGCTTGGGCGCGCCTGCCAGGGCGATGATGCCGTCCCGGTCAGAAACGGCGGCAATGCGGCCGGTGTTGGCGCCGATGGCATCGCACATCTGCGCCGCCAGATCCTGCAGATCCCCCATTGGGGAGTATTTGCGGAAGATCACCCCGCCGTCCTTCTCGGTGTAAATCTCCAGCGGGTCTCCGTCACTGATAACATTGACAGTATAGACCTTGTCCTTACGATGAATGCTCGATTGGACTAGCTCGGTCTTTAAGATATCCATACTGCCTTGCTCAAAATTTACGGCCATCTCCAAAGATTCACAGCGAATCAACTGGTCGATATCTCGCCGCAGTTCAATTTCCAAATGATCTTCATATACCCGGATCTTTTTGATCACCAGTTCCAGGTCATTGCGTTCCAGCGATTCTTTTTCCAGAATATCACGGAACACATCCATGGCAAGCTTTGCTGCCCGGTTGACCCGGAGGATGGTGTTGCGCTTATCCGCCAGCATATCAATCTGGTTGCGGATGCCGGTGATCTTGTTCTGAAGTTCTGCCTCCATTTCATCATAGGTCTCTTCGATCAACGCCTCGTCCTCTGGGCGTTTCATCAGTTCACGGATACGCTGGCGTTTTGTGATCTTCAGTTCTGTGATGTAGTCCTCCATCACAGCGGCAAGATTATCTGCAGAAACCTCCGTTTCCTGTACATTCTCTTGCTCGTTTGCTAGATCGCTATTCAACTGTTCCAGCATGGCGGCCGCATTCTTCATGACCCGCTCTACATACAACTTTAATAGAAAGTCCAGGCGATCCACACGGATATGGTGACTTGAACAGCCCTTTGTCCCTCGACGATGATAAGTGCCACATGTGTAAGCAGGCTTTATATCCGTACGACTCATGGAAAACATGGGGCTACCACAATCACCGCACTGCAAGAAACCTGAATAGACGTTATCGTATTTTTTAACGCCACGGTAGTTGCTCCTGGATCGTTTCTCACGGAGAGTTCGGGTTGTTGCAAAAGTGCGGTAATCGATAATAGCCTGGTGGTGGTTTTCAATGACCACATTTTCTTCCGCATCCAATTTCACATCCACACCGTTGATCTTTTTGCGGGTGTACTTTCTCGCCCGGAAAGTGCCGATGTAGAAATCATTGTCCAAGATACCCTGTACAGAAACGATGCTCCATTCGGGCTTCGCCTTGATTTTGTTTTCCTTGCCAATGGCATCCATGCGTTGCTTCTCAGACATGCGCGGAGTGGGAATGCCCTGCTCTGTAAGATGGTTGGCAATTCGCTTATACCCCCAGCCTTCTTCATTGTACAAACGGAACACCGTCCGCACCACATCTGCTTCAGTAGGAACTACTTCAAATTCCTGCCGCATATTGATGATATAGCCATAGGGAGCAGCGCAGATCCACTTACCATCTTCCTGCCGTCTGCGAATAACGTTTCTGACCTTTTTACTAGTGTCAGTAACCGGCATTTCGTTGATCAAGAACTGGAACTGAATCTTCAGCCAATCATCATCATTGGGATAGTCGATGTTATCACCAATGGATATGATACGAATGCCTGCGTCTCGCAGATCCTCCAATTCCACAAGGCCACGGCTATTCCGGCGGGAAAAACGAGAAAAGTCTTTGACCACCAAAATGTCAATTTTGTGGGCCATCATTGCCTTGCGCATTCGCTGATAGTCCTCACGGGACTCAAAGGTATAACCGCTGCGGTCGCGGTCTTCATAGAAGGTCAGGCGGGAGCCGGGAAACTTCCGCCTGACAAAATCTTCAATGATTGCTTTTTGGTTTTCGATTGAGGTGTTGTCCTTTTCTTTCTCTTCGTCATCCTCGAAGGAAATACGGGTATACCCCGCAATGTCGAAAATCTCTGTCAATGTTGTTCACTCCTTTATTTTTCTTTACGGTTAACATTGTATAATCCTTCTGGTCGGCTGGCTACCGGAATGATCTGGGTCTACTGCCTGCTTTTCCCTCTGCAATGCGATTTCTTCAATTCGCTTGCGATTAAAAATCAGCAAGTCCCGAGTTCCTTCGTAGAGATCTTCTGTTCCGGAATGGAATTGTGCCACCATATATTTCTTCGCCTTGTATTCGGCGTAGACTTCTTTCAGCCGCTCCCGGAGCGCTAAATCTTCCTGCTCCGCACGGGTCAACCAAACAGTCACGAGTTTCATGTCATCTCTCACATTGATCTCCAAGTACGCTCCCCCATTTCTTCTCGCTTCCTATATTTTCCACGGAAACTTTTTCTTCTATACATCGGCACATTCTTTGTGGGGGTGTATTTGGTTTTATGCTCCAATGATACAACACCCCGGTTCTGCAAATCAAACATGCCGCTCACCTCGCATCCCGGTCTCGCTGACGGGCAAGCCGCTGCTGCCGTTCTTTCAGCGCCACCTTAATTTCCTGCATCATCTGGGCAGCGGTATAGTGTCGGGGAAAGTAATCCCGCAGTTCTGCTACCTTGAAACTGATCTTCTCTTGCTGGTTGGCCTTCGGCTGGGTCATGATGGAAAAGATATTATCCATGTCCAGCTGCCCGGATTGACTCAGCGCCTTCATCTGAATCGCCTGAGAAAGAGAAGGGGTGCAATCCTCACTCTCCATGGTTTCCAGCAGATCCCGCTGTTCCCATTCGGTGAGGTAAGACAACTCCACCGCCGGAGTAAGGGCGATCCTGCCTTCGTCCACCATGTCCAAAATATTGGGGATAAGGTTAGTTAAACGGATATAGCGTTGCACTTGATTGCGGCTATCGCCGGTCTGCTGTGCGATCATTTCGTCCGTTCTTAACTTCGTCCCAACTTGGGACGAAGTTCCTTGATGCTTCATTGCCTCCATCTTCATCTTGTAAGCAAAAGCTTTTTCAGAGGGCAAGATCTTCTCACGGTGGAGGTTGCTGTCCACCAGCGCAATGGCTGCGGCATCTCGATCCATATCCGTAATTAAGGCAGGAACCGTTTCGATTCCTGCCTTTCTGCATGCGTGTAAGCGCCGGTGTCCGGAGACCACCTCATATTCACCATTGGGTAGCGGTCTGACCACCAGCGGAGTCAGCAGTCCTTGAGTCAGCACACTCCACACCAGCTGATCCATTTCCTCGTTGTCCGTCACCTTGAAGGGATGCCCCTCAAAGGGTCTTAATTTCTGAATCGGCAGATACTCTGCTCTTGTTTCTTTCATCGCTCATAGCTCCTTCCATTTCTTGTTCTCGTTCGTGTAAATTCGGACTCCTGCTGCCGCTCTATGACAAGCAGGTTTTCTACTCTTTGGATGCTGCGTTCTGCAATGCGTTTGGCGCTTCGCTGCTGTTTCCGCAGCGGTTCCATCTTGGCGGTAACGGCCTTTGCCGCCAGCTTCAGTTCCGCTTTCTCTGCCTCCGGTGCGCGGCGGATCTTATTGCGGATGTGTTCCCGTTCCTGCTTTAGCTCTTCGATCTGAGCATCCACATTCTCCCGGAACGCAAAAAGCTCCTCTGCGGTGTCAATGTGACAGTCGCAGAGGAGCGCGTAGTCCTCAATATATTTGTCCAGCTTCCGTACTTCCTCCCGCAGCGTCGGGGACAGCGGAAGGTTTTCGTTTTCAGCCAGCAGATTGTTGCCGGTGCAGATTTTCAGCAGTTCTGTGAAGATAGCGAAGGTCAGCTGCAGACCGTCCATCTTACCAGCTTGTCGCATAGAATACTCGATCTGCAGAAGTGGCATACGCTTCCGGACCGGCATAGCGATCCAAAACAGTTCTGTTTTTCGCTGGTTGCGTTCGATCTGGTCTTCGATAGCATACCAGGTGTACTTTTCTCCCAGGCTCTTTAGGCGCACCGGGCGTTGCCAACCTTCGGCTATGATAGAAAAGCTTGGGCTTTCTACATCACCTCTGAATTGATAGCCCAGCCCTTCCAAGTATTCAAAGAAAGCTCGGTGGGTCGACACCTTTGATAGCGCCTCATCAATATCCCGGCGCAGGATATCTCGATGGGTCATGCCGCCGTTCTTGTGAATCCAGTAAGCGCCCTTTTCGCCACCGTAGAACTTTGCGTTCTTCAGCACAGATTTTCCGTACTCCTGGCAGACGGCATCGGAGATCTCTCGTAGGCGGTAGTGGTCAGAAATATGGTTTTCAAACTTCCTGCCAGTACGAAAAGACACAGAATTTACGACGATATGGTTGTGGATGTTATCCGTGTTCAGGTGGGTGGTGACCACGATCTCATAATCATCACCCCACATCCGCCGTGCGGTCTCCATGCCGATCGTGTGCGCCTCCTGCGGAGTCACCTCACCGGTCTTGAAGCTTTGGTATCCATGGTAGGCTACATTTCCACCCAGCTTACCATAGTGGCGCTTGGTGTCCATCATGGTTTCGTACGCCAGCTGCTTGGGGCAGTTGATGGCGCTGACATACATTTTCTTGTCAGTCTTTTCATCGTTGGCGGCATACCGCAAGGCACTATACAGATCCTCGTCCAGGTACTTGCTGTCGGTGGTTTTGTTCGGGTTCTCTGCATAGTCGATGGCATCCTTTAGCCGTCCTTTGATTGGCCAGAATCCTGTAGTCGCCAAGATACCACCTCTTTCTTTGTTTGCTTCTGCGGCAGCATAAGCTCTCTACGAACATCTGTAATGAATTCCAACAGCGCCGCTTCCAAATCCGTGCCCATAGGATTGTTGCACAGGTCGCAAAGCTTACTATAAAACGGGAAGAAGGAATCACACAAAGCAGGCCTGGGTTCGTATCCCAGCGCCCGCTTGCGCAAATACTCCGACCGGGTAAGGCCGCAGGCGGCAGCGTACTGCTCTATGGTTTGCTTTTCCTTTTCGGAAACGCGGGTGTTGATCACCTCTGTTTTTTCTGTCATAAAATCATTCCTTTCAATCGGGGTGTTAGGGGCAGCGCCCTTAAAGGTCCGGCAGTGAGAACTGTCGGATGTGGAGCTTGTAGTACAAGTTCCCTGCTCGTTATGGTATAGGACACACCTATGCGGGTGTCCTACGCGGCTTTTCCCGTGAGGGAGCGACCGTATACCGTTCCTTTCGGTGTAAATCCTCTGTAAGTTCCACTTTCTCTTGGTAATGGCACCACATTTTATGGGAGTGATGCCAGTATTGCGAAATAGTGGAACCGTTGGATGCTGTGGGGGCAATTCTCTTGGATATTGCCATCACAGTGCCGTCAAAAGCAGGTATAAGTGTCACCTTAGAAGTTATCGAGGAAATCCAGTACCGCTTCTTCGGTTTCGGCGCTGGTTTCCTTTTCGGCGGGTGCTTGTGCAGAAGGTGTCTGCACAAACTGTAAAAGGCCGCCCAACGGATTAATCTTTGCCGTTTCCTCCCGGATGGTGACAATCACTCTCTCAAGGAAAGCATTTTCGGTGGCCGTCCGTTCGGACAGTTCTAGAAATGCGCAGATAGCAGAAATGACCGCCTTGCTGTACGATTTCTCTGCTCCTTGCAGATAGTCATACGCCATGCGGTCATTTTCCTTATCTAAATTGAAACGGATCTTTACATTTTTGATACTCACACCACACCGCCATTTCTGTTAAGGGTAACAAGCGCCATATACTCATAACCCTTTGCGGTGGCGCAAATATCCTCGTTGACGATCACCCGGCTGGCATCGAAGTCTGCAAAGTTGCGGATCAGGCAGCCACCGCCGCCGACCACATAAAGCTTCATCAGCTTGGAATCGTATTCGTGTTCACGCAGACGGCGGAAGATTCCAGTAGTGTATTCCTTTGCGGTCTTGACCACCGTGTCCAGGTACTTGCCGTCAATGTCTGCCGTGCCTTTCTTCAAAATCTCAGTGATGATAGCATCATCAAGGGTGGCGTGGTGCAGCTTCATCATCTGCTCACGGATCTGCAAAGCGCACTGATGGGTGCCGTACTTCTCGGTAAACATGCGCTGGGCATCCGGCTTGCTGTTGACGATCCGAAGCAGGTTCATGGTGCCATTGCCAATATCGCAGAGCATATTCACGCCCTTAAAGTCACCCAGCTTTTCCGCAACGGCGGCGAATCCCTGAGGATACACTTCTGCGCCGACGATCTGAATGTGATAATCCACATTGCGGAAGGTATAGCTGACCTCTCCGTGCTGAAGCAGATATTTCTTAAACTCCGCCCTTTGCTCACTGACCCAAGTGAGGGGCAGGCCTGCGGCAATGAATACTGCGGCGTCAGTGACACGCTCCCGATTAATTTCCCGTGCGATGGCGGCAAGGGTGAGAACGTAATAGTCCTCGTCGGTAAACTTGTCCGCCGTAAATTCCTTGTGACCTACGCCGATGGAATAATACTTGCCATTCCAACAAAGCAGGTCGCTGATAAAGGTAGGTTCGGTATCGGATCTCATAATGCCTGTGGGAAAGCAGCAATTGGCTGTTTTCATGTTGCCGTATCCGTGGTCGATACCAATTACATAAACATTCTTAAACTTCTTCATTTTGCATTTCTCCTTTTTCTTTTGGTTGATTCAGTCTTTTGATTTGTCCGTACAGTTCCTTGTCCGCAGGCAAAACGGATCTTTTGAAATAATTGCAGTAGATCCCCGAGCAGCTGATAATCTGTACGCACTTATGGGGTTCGCCGTCGTCCAGCATTATGCAGTTGCCCCGATCGTAACAACAGCATAAGGTTTTCACTAACTTGTTCACCCGCCGCAGCTGCGACGGGTGTATCTTCCATACCATGGGCATTTCCTCCTTTTCTGATTTTTGGGCATAAAAATAACACCTATCGATTTTGTATCAATAGGTGTTATTAAATGATTTTTCTGTTTTCAAAGCCGTAGTCGATACCGGTGAACTTTTCGTAAGCCAAGCCGATCTTGCGAATACGCTTCAATACGCCGCTGTGATTCTGATACCCGAGTTTTTTAGCAATCTCTTCCAGCGTTTTGCCCTCCATACGCATTCGGAGAATCGCCATATCCTTGTCACTCAAGGTAGCCTTGAACTGGTCAACCAATACCTGCGAGGTGACGGCCTCTTCAATATCGATCCCGCTGTCCGGTTCTTCCCATTCCTGACCGTTGTGACTCTCAGCATAGTTCTCTTTGAGCTCTTCCAGTGAGACAATGGGATGCTTGGTGCGGGTGTGATACCATTTGCGGTAGAAGTCCGTCTTTTGCCTGCTCTTGCGAAAGTCGAAATCTTCAAAGCAGCGGAACTCTTCCGCTACTGCAATGGCGGCGTTCATATTATACCGTTCCATTGCCTGCGGCACGATATACTGCAAGTGTGCGCCGATCTCTTCCTCTGAAACATATCCAAAGGTTGTATCTGCCATTTTATACAGATCATTCGCCGTTGGCAGAATCTTTGCATCCGTCAGTTCCTTGATCCAGTAGTCCGGGCAGTGGGCAAGCTTCCAAGCAGGGTCATAACCGGAATACACTTCCATATACTCCTTGTGTCCCATATGCGGCCAAACGAGATATGCGGCAGCATCGATGATGAGCAGTAAGAACAAATCGCTTTCGATAAACTCGCAAACTTTTCGGTTAGAGAATATCTCACGGGGATTGCGTGGTATTGCGTTCAGTTCAGCACCGCATTTCTTCAAGATGCTTTTAGGGATAAAGTAATAAAACGGAATATATTCCGAGTTGCGAAACGGTGTGACCGAGCCGTTCCGTCTTCTTAATTGTAATGGCATTTTCTTCGCCTCCTTTCTAGAGAAAAGTGTCCTCTATATATATTACGACAGAGCAAAATATGGATTGTTCCTATCTTCCATAATAATTATATCAAATTTTACTGTCCAATAAAACTCCCTTTTGCGGAAGCATCAGTGTTTCTGTGGCGATACCTGCCGCCGCAAAGGCGAATAATTCCCCATAATGCAAAAAGAGGTTTCGCACCAAAATGTGTGCGAAACCTCTTTCTGCAAAAGCACTTATAATATGAAACGAATACTATTATCAAGAGAGTACAAGCTTGTCGTCTACCTCGTCAGAACCGGAAGCCTGGCTGAACATATTCAGCAGCTGTTCTACAGTGAGTTTCTTTTTCTCCTCACCGGAAACATCAACAACGATGCGGCCGCTATACATCATGAGAAGTCTATCGCCATACTCAATCGCATCCCGCATATTGTGAGTGATCATCAATGTTGTCAGCTGATCTTGATTGACCAGGGTACGGGTTACTTCCATAACCTTTGCAGCTGTTTTAGGGTCGAGGGCTGCAGTATGTTCATCCAACAATAACAGCTTGGGTTTTTGCAGTGTTGCCATCAGTAGCGTCAGTGCCTGCCGCTGGCCACCGGAAAGAAGGCCTACTTTATCGGTGAGGCGGTCTTCCAAGCCTAAGTCCAGGATTTTCAGCATCTCCCGGAACTGCTCGCGTTCTGCTTTGGTGATACCCATTCTGAGAGAGCGGCGACCGCCCCGTCTGGCTGCCAGCGCAAGATTTTCTTCGATCTGCATATTGGCAGCGGTTCCCATCATGGGATCCTGAAATACTCTGCCAATATATTTTGCACGTTTGTACTCAGGAAGATGTGTGATATCAATACCGCCAAGTTTAATTGTACCACTATCCACACCCCACACACCTGCAACGGCATTGAGGAGGGTAGACTTGCCTGCGCCGTTACCGCCAATCACCGCAATGGATTCACCTTCCGCCAAATGGAGGGAAAGATCCTTCAGTGCATGGTTGGCATTGACAGTACCGGGATTAAATGTTTTATTGATACCGCAAATCTCAAGCATGGTTCTTTCCTCCTTTTATCAAAGATTTTCCTCCGTGATGGTCCTTCCAGTACGGGATGAACAGCGCCAATGCAACGAAGGCTGCAGAGAACAACTTCAGATCATCGGTATTCAGACCCAGCTGAATGACCAGTGCAATGACTACATAGTAAATAATTGCGCCAATGACAACACCAGCCAAACGGAGAGAGAAGTTACGGAAAATCTTGCTGAACAAAACTTCTCCAATAATCACAGCAGCCAAGCCAATGACGATGGCACCGCGACCCATGTTCACAGTAACGCTGCCAAGATACTGGGTATACAGGCCGCCGCTTAGTCCTACAAGACCATTGGCCAAAACCAGGCCCACGATTTTCATAAGATCTGTGTTGATTCCTTGGGCGCGGCTCATATTCGCGTTTGCACCGGTAGCACGAATTGCACAACCCAATTCTGTTCCGAAGAACCAATACAGTACGGCAATGATTGCAACAACGAACAGGAGTGCTACCAGACAAGAGGACTGCTGGTTGCGCACACTGACCAAAAGATCAAACTTATCAACACTCACCGCCAGCATGGATTTGCCCATAATACGCAGGTTGATAGAATACAGAGCAAGCTGGGTCAGAATACCTGCCAGGATAGGAGGAATACCCATTCTTGTGTGCAGGATCGCAGTGACCAGACCAGCTAATGCGCCAGCGCAAAAAGCAGCGACCATGGCCACTGCCACAGGCACGCCGTTGATGATCAGCAGTGCGGCAACTGCACCACCGGTGCAGATGGAGCCATCTACTGTCAGATCAGAAAAATCAAGAAGTTTATAGGTAATGAAAACGCCGATTGCCAGAATGCCCCAAATAAGGCCTTGCGCTGCAGCATCCGGCAACATTTTTAACATGGAAGCGATGAATGCCATATCGCACCTCCGTTAACATTTTCTTTTTACGCACCATAACCGACGGAAGGAAACCGTCGGTTATGGCCAGGTTTTTATTTCATATCTTCGGGAATGGTCAGGCCAATTGCAGCCACATTTTCTTCGTTGATAATCAGTTCCATATCCTCAGCGGTCATAAAGCCGATGGGAGTAGTTGCAGGATCTGCACCGTTTACCAGAATCTCGTAAGCCATTTCGCCAGCGCGGTAGCCCAGAGTGTAGTAGTCGATGGAAACAGTTGCTGTGCCACCGGACTGAACCATGCCGCCTTCGCCACAGATAACAGGGATCTTTGCGGGCTCAGCAATGTTCTTGACAGATTCCATGTTTTCTGCGAAGAGGTTATCAGTGGGGATGTAGATCACATCAGCCTGATCACATGCAGAGGTGACAACTGTAGAGATAGTAGTGATATCACTTGCAGTCAGGGTAACGGTGGTGAAACCTGCAGCCTTGTACAGTTCTTCGGCCTGGTTGCCCTGAATCACGGAGTTGGGCTCTGCAGAGCAGTAGATAATCGCAACCGTCTTTGCATCGGGGCAAAGCTTCTGAGTCAGTTCTACGTGAGCGGCGATGTCACTCATATCGGAGTAACCGGTGACGTTTGCACCAGGAGCTTCATTGGAAGCCACGATTGCAGCTTCGGGGGAAACATAATCCGTAACAGAGGTACCGATGATAGGAATGGTAGAAGTTGCTTCCTTAGCAGCAATAACAGCAGGAGTAGCATTACCCATAATCAGATCAACACCGTCATTAACGAACTTGGTCACGATGGTGGTGCAGTTGGTGGTTTCACCACTAGCCAGCTGAACATCGAAAGTAACCTTATCGCCCAGCTTTTCAGTCAAAGCATCCTGGAAGCCCTGTGTTGCCTGGTCAAGGGCAACATGCTGCATCAGCTGAACAATACCGATGGAGTAAGTGCCATCGTCTTTCTTTGCAGCGCCACAAGCGCAGAGGCTCAGCAACATCACGGCGGTCATAATCAGTGCAAGTACGCGTTTCATAATTTCTTTCTCCTTTTTCTTCTTGGGTTGATAAAATTTAAAGGCGGCTCTGTCTTGCAACAGAGCCGCCTTTCTATACAGAGGAAGGGGTTCGGTTAAGCATAAGACAGAAGATGTTTTACTGCACGACGAAACAGGCCTGCAAAAAAGCAAGCCTTAAAATAAAAGTAAAAGTAAGAGCCCATCACGGACTTGATATTGTAAGCATTGATCTTAGCCATGAATGACTCCTTTCCGCTACGCTTTCGCCGCAGCAACTTTTCTTGTAAAGCACTTTAGCACTTTCTTTTGGTAAAGTCAACAGCAAAACACCATTTGCTACAGTGTTAGTTTTGATGATAACAATCGAATTATTCGATCGTATATTTTCTAAAAAAGATTACATGCCCTCTGGCTCAAACAGACCAGAGGGCATGATAAAGATACTAATTGGTAAATTCTTTCTCCTTGATATAATCAATAACGGCTTTCAAACTCTTAGAGAGCCACTTGTTCTTATGGTATATCAGCTGCTTCCAGATTTCCACATCCACATCACAGATATCCAGATAACACAGGATCCCTTCATCCACCAAGCGCTTTGTGGCAAAATCCGGCAGGAATGAGATCATATCACTTTGGGCCAGCAAAGAAGTGATCATATCCGTACGACCGATCTCCAGTATCGGTGTAAGTTCCATATGTTTTTTCGCTAATTCCCGGTCGAGAACACGGCGATAGCCCTGTCCGTGTTCCGTTAAAACGAAGGGTTCACCGGCGATGTCCCGAATGGACAATCCCTGCTTTCCAGCAAACTTGGATGTCGCATTGGCTACGAAGTGCATAGAAAGTTGCTCTTCTTTGGCAATGACATAGTCCTTGTTATAGCAATGTCTGTCCAACGTGATAATAATGTCAGCCTCGTTATGATCCAGTATATCCAGCAGCATAGCTGTATCACCAGTGGCAAACTGGATGGAAACAAGCGGGTATTTGCTATGAAAATCGATATAGTGGGAGTTGACCATTTCTTCGCAGACAGAATCCGGTGTCACGATACGAACATGCCCGGCAATTTGATCCTCTTGGCTGGTTTTCTCTCTGAACTCATCTGTGAGCGCACGAATTTGGTGGGCATAATGCACCAGCTCACGACCGTGTTCTGTCAGCGTGATAGTGTGATTGATTCTCTCAAATAAAAGAAAGCCTAATTCTTCCTCAAGCTGTTTGATCTGAAAAGAAACCGTAGACTGTGTGTAGCCAAGCTGATTAGCCGCTTTTGTAAAGTTGCCAAGTTCAGCTACATGCATAAATGTAATCAGATGGTGTAATTGCATTGTTATTTCCTCTCAATCGAAGTTGTATATAAAATTAGCAAAAGCAATCGAATTTTCCGATACTGAAGTTTATTATATAACTTCAATCAATAAAACGCAAGTAATCTAGCAGCATCTATTTCTCTTTCTGAACAAACATATGTATAAGTTTTAGATACCAAGGCCTCCGTTTCTCCCTTTTGAGGAAAACCGGAGGCCTTTAGGCATGAATTGAATATTATTATGGCTAATTGTGCTTACAATTTATTATAAATGATGGGTGCAAACAAAATAGCAGGCAAATCCAGTACAGTTTCACAATCACTATCACCGGGATCGAAGGGGTGGGTATCTATGTATGCTTTTATCTGCTTTGCGATCTTATCCATGTCGGCACCTCCTTGCTTTTTGTAATTTAATCAGCAGCTCATCCACCGGATCCGTGTATCTTCCTTGTTGGATCAGCTTATTGCGAAAACGAAACATCCCATCAAATGCGAGACCATACTCAGCTGAAGAGAGAACAACTACTCGTTTAAGTGGCTTCATCGCGGATCAACTCCTTCGTTACAATCTCTGCCGCCTCATGGCGAACTGCGTTCATCCGCCTAAGCCACTTCATTTGATCTGTAGCTTTCAACTGCTCTGTCACACCATTACGGGCCTTCAGTTGGTCTAGCAACTGATAATACATCTGAGTGGCAGACCGATCGATTTCTTGCAGGTGATCAGCCAGCTTGCCGCCAAGGAACAACGCCGTATATAGGGCAGGCTGGTGATCCAGTAGATACTTCCTCCGCTGCAGGCCCCAAAAGCCGACCTCCGGATTTTCCGGTACTTCTACATCCGGTAGTAAATAGTCACCCACTTGCTTGTAGGTACCGCCAAGTTCTTCAAAGATTGATTTCATTTACTTCGCCTCCTGTTTTGTTTTTCTGCTCCCATTGTAGATGCTAAAAGGCAGTGCGACAAATGTGCGAAGTGCGCAAAACAAAAAAGAAACCCCGAAAAGTGTTGCTGCACAACACCTTTCGGGATTTATCTTTTGCGGTGGTTTAAGTAGATTTCCAGCCTCTTCGTTTGCTCAAATCAAGCATTGCAAAGCAAAAAGCTTCCCAACCTGTCAATGTTGTCTGTGACGGGTCGCCCTCGCGGATGCGCAGGGTTCTTCTGATTTCTTTGGGAATTACAATACGCCCGAGGTCATCAACACGGCGTACAATACCTGTGGCTTTCATATATATCTATCTCCTTATTTTACAAATTACGCTGTTAGTATCTGTAAAAGGCAGGAGATTATACCGCAGAGGATTTACTTTTTACATTCGCCGTGATATAATATAAAAGACA
>ERZ808052.48-NODE-48-length-13779-cov-3.591228_pt1 | contig 13779 bp, 11 predicted proteins | sample MGYA00380200_ERZ808052 | MGnify/ENA primary metagenome ERZ808052 (study PRJEB31490, sample SAMN06133366) | cow dung metagenome | isolation source: H10 | host: cow | place: China: Chengdu | collected 2015-05 ...
ATGGATTTTTTATATTCGCTTGGCGAGCAGCCGTAGAATTTTTCAAAGGAGCGGTATAAGCTAGATTTATCCCCGAAACCACATTCTTCCGCGATGTTTTCCATGGTAAGATGTGGGTTCGTCGAGAGTAATTCCGCGGCCTTGCGCGAACGTTCTTTTGCGATATGTTCAACAGGTGAACAACCAAACTTTTGCTTGAATGCTCGGCTGAAATAGGACGGATTATAAAAGCATTTCTGCGCTAAATCTTCTAAAGAAAGCTTTTGATTTAAGTTTTCATCCCATATTGTAAATTTTGATTTTTCAGTGAATCCTGAACCCAAAATCGTGATTTCCACAGGCCTTTCTTTTTGAAAATAATAGGTTTTCTGCTCGCTTGCTGAAAGAATTGGCTGAACAGCCTGGACGATTTCAAGGGGAAACCATTTGCTAGGTTCTGTTTTTCTGCCAATCAAATCAAATTGAGTAATTCGGTAGCGATAGGTGCCGGCTGGGAAAGAAACGTTCACAAAGCTTTTTTCTGTTTCTGTCCTAAAAAAATCTGAATATTTGCCGCCAGATAAAACCTGTACCTGAAGTTCATATTTTGTTGCGTAATTGTCTTTTGTCCATTCGATTTTCTGGGAAAATTTTTTCGATTTTTGCGCAAAAGAAACTGAAGAGAAAATCAAAAAAACGGTCAGGATGAAAAATGCTTTTTTATTCGCCATATTGAACTCCCTGATCAAGAGCTTTTATTTCTTGTGGCATAGGAATCTCAATCTTGAAAGTAGCTTTTGACGCATCTCCTGTCTGGATTATAGCTGACTCTCCTTGCTTTCTAAAGGCCTGAACGCTCCATTCAAAGGAAGCCAAATCAAGGTCAGAAACTTCTACACTATAATTCAGCTTTTTTAACTTTTTTTCAATAAGAGGAACCTTTGAATCGGTTCGTTTCAAGATGAATTTGTATTCATTTGCGTATGGCACGCTTTGCCAGTCAAAGTTTATTGTGCGGCTTGTTCTAAGGTAAGCTGCACCAAATACAGTTTTGTCTACAGGAGAGCCAAGAATCGGCTTGGCAAGAGGAGGAACTGGATCAACTGTAAAGCTCCATTCTTCCGATGACATGTCGGTGCCGCCAGTAGAAGAAGCCTGTATATGCCAGTAATATTTTCCGCTGTTAAGTCCGGTGATTGAAACAGAACCTTCAGGATTTGCAATTGTGCGCACTGTCTGGCGAATTGTTTTTCCGGTTTTTGCAGAAAAATCTTCCTTTTCCAGAATGAATATCTGTTTTGCGGCAATATCTTTGCTTGTCCAGCTGAATTTTGTCTGTTCCAGAAGGGCGGTAAGTCCTGCAATTGTGGTCTTGTCTTGTGGATAAGCATTGTCAATCTTGTAAGGGCTTCTGATTTTGAAGCTTTGGGAAGAAATTTCCCCCCGAATGCCAGATGATGCGGCCGATTCTTCCTTGAAGGCCTGGACCTTCCATTCATAGTTTTTGAAGCTGTTCTGAATTGAAGGGACTATTACTTTTGCATTGTTATCCTTGATTTTGTTCAGAACCAGGATTTCCTTTGAAGATCCATTTGCGCTTTTTTCTGCAAGAACAAAGCGATAGAAATCCGCATCAGAGACAGGCTGCCAGCTGAAGGAAATCTGCTGGTTTTCGTCAGCAAGAATTTCGCTGTTTTGCGAAGGATAAACCAGTTTTGGGCCTTCAAGGTTTTCGCTTACAGTAAAGCTATGTATGGACGAATTTCCTACTCGCCAGTAATGTTTTCCCATTTCCACAGAAAGGCCGGAAAGGGAAAGACCCAAAACTTTTTGTGAATATTCTGTAGTTTCAAAATCCATGGATCTGGAAATCTGGAATTCAGAACCTTCTTCAGATTTTGTCCATACAAACGTCATTTCTTTTGTTTTATTTGCTGCACATGTGTAGCCGTCTTGTGGACTTACCAGTTTTGTGATGAGGACAGGTTTTGTTTTTTCCATTTTTAAACTACATGGCTTGCAGTAAGCTGAGGAAGTTCCTTCTTCATCATTCTGGCGAACAGCCCAATAATAAGTTCCTTCCGCAAAATCCTGTGTATTTAGGATGTAATAATTGTCCCTAATGTTCAGATTCCAGACTGGTGAAGAAAGATCACTGTTTTTGCTTATGATTATATCGTAATTTTTTGCTTCAGCCATGCTTTTCCATGAAAAGCTTATGTCTTTGCCAATGATTGCGTTTTCGCCTTTTCTTGGAAGCAGCGGTAAAGGAGCTGCAAGAGATTGGGAAAGAACGATTTCAAAATTGCCGGAAGCAGAAGATATGCCGCTTCCAGTTTTATTCAATGTGTAGAATGGGGTGACTTTCCAGTACCATTTGCCTTGGGGCAATTCCTGGATGGTTTGGGAAGTACCTTCAACGTCTTTGGCAATCACTATGTTTTTAAAGTCAGCAGAATCAGAAATTTCAAGCTTATAGGAAGCGGCATATTCGTTGCCTTTCCATGAAAGCCTTATGGCCGGAAGTTTTGACCTGTACGAGAATTTCTGGCCATCTTCAGGGCGCAAAAGAACAGGGGTTTTTGCGTCAAAAACAGTGATTTTTCCGCTTACTGAATCTGAAGAACCTTTGAATTCCCTGTCATCTTGATTTGCAACGGCCCTGGCTCTCCAATAAACTGTTCCCGCTGGAAGCGCAAGAGATTTTGCGTTTTCACTTTCAAAAAGATAGGAACCAGTGATGGTTTCAAAGTTTTTGTCAAATGAAGTTTCCAGTCTGACAGGAGTTGAGCCGCTTTTCTGCCACTCAAAGCGCACTGTGCCAGAATCTTTGCTTTCCTGCCGCAAAACCAAATATGAAACTGGCGGAAATTTCATGGTAAACTCTGGCTTGCGGGTTTTTCCCTCATTGTTTACGGCAATTGTTGTGCCCGCATCAGCTTTTACATTTTCGCCGGTTTTTGATGTAATTACAGCTTCGCCTTTTTCTACCTGGATCTGAATTTCTTTGCTGTCAGATGCGGCTTGGGCTGTCATGACAGAGCCGCTTTGAACCTGGATTTTTGAACCGGTGTCCCTTGAGATAATGGACATGGCAGCTTCGCTCTGGCTGTTGCTTGTGTCTGCAGAAACGCGGCTTGTTTCTCCGGAAAGTTCAACGGAAATGGCTTTGTCTTTATCCATCACCAGTTTGACCATGGAATTTTCAAAAATTTCCAAAGTTTGGCCGTCAGGAAAACGAATAGTTGCCTGAGCATCAGTAGAGGTGTGCAAAGTGTCTCCGTTATAGATCGGGCCGTTTTGCTGCATTCTGTCCCAGATCATTTTTTCCCGGAATTTGCGCTGCACGCTGTTTCGTTTGTATGAGACGGTTGCAATAGGAGTTTCGTTTTTACTGCGCATCTGGTTCAGATCATTCCAGAACAGATTCAAAAAGAATACTGCTACAGAAATGCAGAAAACCAGAACAAATAAATCAATTGGCTTTAATATTGAACTTCTTTTCTTCATCATCTGTGTTTATACCTGTCAAATCCGGGTCTTTTATTCCCCAGCGCTGTCGAAGCTGATGCATTGAAGCAGGACCCAAAGCTCCAGCTCCAGGAATGTCAGTTGCATCAGGAATGTTTACAACTGCATACATATCAATAGGCTTCTCTTTACCTTTTACGGTTACAGGAAGCATTTTTTCTGCTGTAATATAGTCTTTTATCAATTCGTAAGTGTTTGCGGTGATCAGAATGTCTGTGGCGAATGGCTTGTTCAAAGCTTCTGTACGTGAAGCGAGGTTTACTGTGTCGCCAATGCAGGTGTATTCCATTCGCTGGTCGGAACCGATCTGACCTGCAACAACTGAACCGGAGTTAATTCCACATCCAATGCGGATTGGTTTTTCACCGCGACTGACACGAAGTGCATTGTATTCGTTCAGGCTTGAGCGCATCATAAGGGCTGCGCGAACGGCATTCATTGCGTCTTCTTTAGGACTTGAGCCGGAAATGGGAGCGCCCCAGACAGCCATGATTGCGTCTCCGATGAATTTATCAACGGTTCCGCCAGTTTTGTTCACGCAGTCAACCATGCGTGTCATGTAATCGTTCAGGAATTTTACCACTTCTTCTGGATGCAGTTTTTCGCTCATTGCAGTGAAGTTTCTGATATCGCTGAAAAATACGGTTACATTTTTTGTTTCGCCGCCAAGTGCTAATTCCCCGCGCATAGCCTGCTCGGCAATTGCCTTGTTTGTGAATCGGCCAAAAGTGTCCTTAAGTCGTTCTCGCTCGGCAAGTCCTTTACCCATCTGAACGAAGCTTGAAGTAAGCAGTCCGATTTCATCTTTGTGCCTGTACTTAAGGTGGATGTCATATTGTCCGTCCTGTACAAGCTTTGCAGCTTTTGCCAGTTTTTTCACAGGAGAGCTGATGCTTCTTGAGAAGAACCAGATTATGAGTATGGCAATTGCCAGAACTGCTAGGGAAAGGTAAATGTTTCGGCGGGTTGTGGCTCTGATTGATTCGAATATAGTGTCTTCCGCAATCATTGTGATGATTGCGCAGTCGCCTAGTGCAAGCTTTGTGTAGGCACCAAAATATTTTATTCCATTTTCATCACTGAAGAGAAGCTGGCGGCTTTTTACGGAACCTTCGCTTACTTTCTGAACGATTTCAAGATTGCTCATGTCTTTTGCGCAAAGCACCAGTTCTTCCTGTGCATGGGCCAGAATAATGCCTTTTTCATTTACCATGAATGAAGCGTTGATGGCGTTCGTTCCAAACGCTTCTGAAATCTTGTTCGTGGAATACAGGATAATCAGTGATTCTGGTTTTTGCGTGATGGTTTGAGCAGATGAAAGGATCGCAATCAGCGGAGTTTTGTTAAAATACGGTGAAACATTTAAGATTGTAACCCCATCTTCCGCTACGGATTGTATGGCTTCCTGCTCTGATGAAATCATTGTGGAAATCATCTGGTCTTCGATTTCGTGGGCCAGGAAGAAAGTCTTGTTTTCTATTTGAACGGTTCCAGGAATGATTACGGCTGCAATCTCACTGTTGCCTTCAAAAAAGTCCCGGATCTTCTTTTCATCAGAGGCTGTGCCTTCCCTTTCCTGCACTTTCAAAAAGAATCTTGTTGCAGAAATTGCAGTTTCCAGACGATTCTGAACATCGCTTGCTGCTCTTGTGTTTGAGTTGAAGTTGTTTTCTTCTGCGCTTACTTGCACATCGGCGGAAACAAAATAGTTTACAAGAAGAATGATGGAACCTAGGGCAAAACCAACAATAATCGTAATGATGGAAATGAGTTTTACGCTTAAAGGATGACGCACCTTCAAAACGGTTTTGCCTTCGTTCAAGTCTGTTTCCGGCAGATTGTCTTTTTTGCTTGGATTGTTTTTTGTCCGAATTTTGTTTTTTTCTGGCTTTGTACTTGCCAAAGCTTTATCTTTTTCTGGAATTTTATCTTTAGCCGATTTTCTGTAATCATCTGATTTCAGTTTTGGTGTCTTCAAAGATTCCTTTTCGATTTTCTTTATGATAGGTGCAAAATTCAATATTGCTTTGAAGATCTTTTCTTCTTTCCTGTTAGTTACCAGAAGTCTGGCCTGGTTAAATCCTTTTGTTTCCAGGATTATGGATGAAGGGTTTTTCTTCTGCATTTTGTCTGTGATCAGCATGTTTCCGATTTCGTGAAGTGCAACTTTTTTGTTTTCTTCTGTAAGGGCACAAAGATAGAACATGATGGAAGTTCTTCCCTTTAATGCAATCTGGATTTTCAGGTCTTTTTCCCCAAGTTTTGCTACAGGAGTAAGAGTCTGGTTGTTATCCTTAATCGAAACAAAATATTTGAACATATCGTTGTCCTTAATTCTGGAATTATCCAAAATCTATGAAAATGCGAGTTTAAACAAAAACCCACAACCATTATCGGCAGTTTTTCCTGATAACAATATATTATGAGCCATAAATTCGTTAAATAAAACTATTTATTTGGTTATACTGAAAAATATGAAAAATCAGTTCAACAGAATAATGCTTTTGGATGAAATCACAAATCAGCTGGTGGCCTTTGGCATGAATAGCGGCGACGAAAAATTCGCAGATTACGTTGATTTGAATTGTGGTGCAATTCCTCAAGGCCGGTATGACCAGATAATAGATCCTCTGGCTCCACAGCAGTTTCTTTCCCTTTATACACAGATAGCAGACAAACGGTTTGCTTTTGCGGTGAATCGTCTGCTGAATCTGAATCCAGCGATGAAGGAATCTTTGATTGATTTTTGCAGAAGGTCTGGTAAGTCTTTGAATCTGCCGGTTGTGGAAAATGCAGAGCAGGCTTTCTGTTCTTATTGTGCTCTTGTGCTGGATGGGCTTCCTTGGGAACAGACAAAAGAGATTCTGGAAAAAAACGAATGTAAAATAATATGGAAAAAGATTTTTGAAAGCCATGAAACGGCCTGGAATGGAAACGGTTTTGACATTGGCTTTTATTACCAACTTCTGCAAAGTTTTGTGGAAGGGCTTTTCTTTCAAAGCGGATTTACGCTTAAAATCACAGATCAGAAAATATTTGAGTTATCTAAATCATGAAAGAGTTTGTGAAAATCGCAAGGCGAATGACGTTTTTGGTTGTATGCGCCTTTGCCAGCCAGATGCTCTTCTCAATGGATCCTCCAGATATAAAATTCAATCCCTGGGAACTGATAATCTATCGCCCCGAAAATAAAGGAGCCATGAACGATGTGCGCTGCTGGCTTTTGATTTTGGACGAAGATGGCAACGATGTGACCTATTCTTGTGCAAAAGCAACTTACGAATGGGTTTCAATTCCAGGAAAAGCGAACTATTACAGAAAAAAATGGTATTTGAGCGGCGGCATGGCGATTCATCTGAACATAAAGAAAGGAAAATACAAGATCAAAGTGTACACCCCAAAAGACCAGCAGAATGGAGTAAAAATCAGTGCGCGAAGCGATGGTCAGATGGAAGAAGGCAACTGGGTTTCCAACGAATTCAATTATGATACGGAAAATCCGTTGAAGGTGCTTTTTGTGAGTCCTACCGCAAATCAAAACGGCTTTTATGATGGAGGCTGGTTCATTGATTATTGGGCACCAGAATTTTACAAGTGGACAAAGCCTTATGTAAGGTAGAAAGGTGCCGCTTTTTCTAATCGACTACGATGACTGCAAGGTCGCTTGATTTTGCCAGCTTGAAGGAATCGGCAAGGCCTTTGGAAATGAAAGCCTTTTTGCCTTTGGTGATCATCACAAAGTCAAAGTCAGAAACTGCCCTCCAGAAAGAAATTGCTTTTTGCACACCCATGACAAAAAGGCTTGTTGAAAGGGCGTCGCAATAAAGGCCGCTTGTGCCAATCGCCGTTACAGAGGCTACTTCATTGTCTACAGGAAAGCCTGTGGAGCTATCTATAATGTGGATGTATTTGCGGCCGTCTGGAGTTGTGAAGAACCTTTCGTATCCGCCGCTTGTTATTACAGCCTTGTCCATGACTTTTACGCTTGCGGCAATGCCTTGCTGAAATGGGTCTCGAATGCCTACTGTCCATGGGTTTCCGTCTGGCTTTGAGCCGATAGTCTGAACGTTTCCGCCCAGGTCCAGAATTGCTGATTTGATGCCGTTTCTTTTCATAATTTCTATGGCTTTGTCACCGGCAAATCCTTTGCCTACAGCCCCCAGGTCAATCATCATTCCGCTTATAAGTGTAACAGAATCGTCTGTCACCCGAACTTTGCGATAGTCGGTGTTTCGTAAAAGCTCATGGATCAGATTCCAGTCTGGTACCTGGTATTTTTTTGTGGTAAAGCCCCAGGCCTTTGTAATCGGATACAGACAAGGGTTAAAAGCACCGTCGGTTTTTGCCGCCATATCAAGGGCGAAGGAAAGAATCTGGGAAGTTTCCTGATGGATTTTACATGAAATCGGGTAGCCGCTAAGCAGTTCGTTTTCTTCGGAGATGGTGTTCAGCGCAAAAAGGTCGCTTTCCGGTTTTGTGACGGAAAGATACTGTTCAAGCTTTGTTATGCATTCTTGTGCCTGCTGGTTTGCTTTTGCGGAATTTTCTCCGTAGCACTGGACTTTCATGAAAGTGTTCATGGATTCAAAATAGGATTCTGATGTTGTCTTCTTTTTCTGGCAGCTGTAGAGGGCAGCAAATAAAATTATTGCTGTTAAGAGAAAACCGCCAGAAATGTAGGCTTTTTTTGATCTTGTCATAATCCAATCTTATATCAAAATGACTGTTTTGCCCATCACATTAAAATAGACATGATTTTTTCCATATACTATAATTCTATCAATATGAAGAAACTGCACACTTTTAGGCGTGGTATACATCCGAAAGAGATGAAGGAATTGACAAATAAATGTCCAATTACCGATGCTTTTCCGGCTAGCAAAACTGTTACCATTCCAGTAACCATGGGAGGTGCTCCAAATGCGCCTCTTGTTCAAGTAGGGGATGAAGTTGCCAGAGGTCAGAAAATTGCATCTGGTGACAAATTTATGAACTGTCCTGTACACGCTTCTGTGGCCGGCAAAATCAAGAAAATCGGCAACTGCATCGTTACAGGCAACCAGGAAGTTCCATGTATCGTGATTGAGGCAGACGGCTCTGACCGCACTGATTTTATGGAACCAATAGACCCGTTCGCATGCGACACAAAAGATGTTCTGGATCGTATTCGGGATGCCGGCATTGTAGGTATGGGAGGCGCATCTTTCCCAGCTCATGTAAAGCTCAATCCACCGGCAGATAAGGAAATCGATTATGTTCTGGTCAATGCTGCTGAATGTGAACCTTATATTACTTGCGACGAGCGCACAATGCAGGAAACTCCTGAAAAGCTTATCGATGGCCTTGCAATCATTTTGCACATTACCGGAGCTCGTGGTGTAATCGCCCTGGAAGATAACAAAGAATATATCAAACCTCTTCTGGAAGAGGAAATCAATAAAAAGGGATACGGCGACGACATGTCTGTTTGTCTGGTAAAGACAAAGTATCCTCAGGGATCAGAAAAATTCATCGTTAAAAGCTGTCTTGGAATTGAAATCCCAAGCGCTAAGCTTCCTGCCGATGCAGGCTGTATTATTTCTAACGTAGGAACTGTATGTGCAATCAGTGATGCATGTCGTCTTGGCATGCCTTTGATTGATCGTGCCCTTACAATAAGCGGCGGCGCCGTTAAAAATCCTTGCAACATCCGTGTTCCGGTGGGAACGTTGATTAGCGATCTTATGCCTTCTGTATTCGATTTGAAGGAAGGTGAAGCTGTAAAATGTGTATCCGGCGGCCCAATGATGGGTTTTGCCATGGCAACAACAGCTTTCCCGGTTGCAAAAGGAACCAGTGGTGTGACTTTCCTTACAGAAAAGGAAACATATCTGCTTGATGAAGATCCTTGTATCAGCTGCGGCGCCTGTGCGCATACATGTGCGATGATGCTTGCTCCTGTAATGATTCTTCGCTCTCTTAAAGCAGGTGACATAGACGGTGCAAAACGCTTTGGCCTTATGGATTGTATTGAATGTGGCTGCTGTGCATACGTTTGTCCTTCACATATCCGCATCGTTCAGCGTGTTCGTCTTGGTAAAGGTATCGTTCGCGCAAAAATGGCCGAAGATCGCATCAAGGCAGATCTTGCCAAAAAGAAAGCCGAAGCAGAAGCCGCAGAAAAAGCAGCTGTTCAGCCAAAGGAGGCAAAATAATGGCCGACCTGAAATTTCATCTTTCATCAAGTCCTCATTTTACAGAAGGATTTTCCACTCAAAAAATCATGGCCGCAGTGATTTTCGCTTTGCTTCCAGAAGTGATCGCCGGAATCTATTTCTTTGGCGTTGCGGCTTTGACGGTAATCCTTGTGTCTGTGGCAGGCTGTGTGTTCTTTGAAGCTTTGTTCCAGAAAATTACAGCTCAGAAGATTCGCATCAACAATCTTTCTGCGGTTGTCAGCGGCATAATGCTTGCCCTTGTGCTTCCTTCCACTACACCTGTATGGATGGTGCTTCTTGGCGACCTGGTTGCCATGGTAGTTGCCAAGGGTTTGTTTGGTGGTATCGGAAGCAATGTGTTTAATCCAGCTTTAACTGGACGCGCTGTTCTTTTCATCAGTTTCCCAGCCGCAATTGGGGCTACCTGGGCTGAACCTGGAACAGATGCAGTGTCTTCTGCAACTGCATTAAGCAAAATCAAGGCCGGCACAATGGAAAGTTTTGACTATCTTCAGTATTTTCTTGGAAATCGTGCCGGCTGTATCGGTGAAACATCAATTGCATTGATATTGCTTTCCTTTGCTTTTCTTGCTCTTATAAAAATTATTGACTGGCGGGCACCTTTGACAATGGTTGGAACTGTTGCTGCATGCACCTTCCTTGCAGGACTTTCATCTGGTGTGCAGACTGCCGGCACTGATGTGCTTCAGACTCTGCTTACTGGTGGTCTTATGTTTGGTGCTACTTTCATGATCACAGACTATGCAACTTCGCCTGTAACAGGAAATGGAAGACTTGCCTTTGGTTTTGGTGCTGGCATGATCACTTTCCTCATCAGAAAGTTCGGCGGTTATCCTGAAGGCGTTATGTTCAGTATCCTTATCATGAATGCGTTTGCTCCATTTTTGAATAACCTTACCTGCAGAAAGTACGGTTACGGAAAGAAAGGCAACCGCCGTTCTGATATTTCCAAAATCAACATGGAATTTGATATGGGTAATGCAGTGCTTCGTCCTTCACAGAATGGGGCAGGTGCAACTTCAGAAAAGGAGGAAAAATAATGACTGAATCAAAAAATTCTGTTCTTGAAATGATTCGTCTTGGTGCAATCCTTGTGTGCTATGCGGTTGCTTCCTGCACGGTTCTTGCAATTGTGAATAATTTTACCTCCGAAAAGATCAGGCAGAACAATATCGAAAAAGCAAATGCCGCAATGCGTGAAGTTTTTGCAGATGCAAATGCTTTTGAAATGGTTGAGCTTCCATCTGGTGCTTCTTCAGGTTCCATATCTGTTTCCGACTCTTATGTTGCAAAGAAAGAAGGCCAGATTATTGGTGGCGTTGTTCAGGTTGCAGGTCCAACATACGATAAAGGAAAAATCATAATTGGTGTTCGCTCCAATGGCCAGATTTCTGGACTCAGATTCCTTGAGCTTACAGATTCACCTGGATTTGGACTTAAGGCAAGCGATCCGACTTTCAAGATCAATGGCATGACTTTCTACGATCAGTTTGAAGGAAAAAATGCTTTGGATGGCGTGGAAATGGGCGAGGATTTTGATGCTATTTCCGGGGCCACAATCACAAGTAAAGCTGTTGGAGCTCTTGCAGATAAGGGGGCGGAAGTAATAATGACAATTTTGGGTCAGTCTCCAGCTCCAGAGCCAGTTTTACAGTCAGAAGAATCTGATTCGGTTTCTTCTGCAACAGAAAAATCTTCATCAAAGGAGGCATCAAATGAATAGACGCCTTCAGATTTTTACAAACGGTTTCATAAAAGAAAATCCCCTTCTTGTATTGAATATTGGTCTTTGTTCATCTCTTGGTGTTACAACCAGCATTTTCAATGGCCTTGGTATGGGAATCGGAATGACATTCGTTCTTTTGATGAGCGAGATCGTTATCAGTATTTTCAGAAAATTGATTCCAGGAGCAATTCGTCTTCCTGTATTCATCATCATTATTGCAGCGTTTACAACAATCGTTCAGCTGGTGCTTCAGGCTTACGTTACGGCTTTGTATGATGCCTTGGGCGTATTTTTGCCGCTGATAGTTGTAAACTGTATCATCATGGGTCGTGTTGAAGCTTTTGCGTCAAAGAACAAGATTTCTGATGCAATTCTTGATGCTATTGGAATGGGGATTGGCTATACAATCGTTCTGGTGCTTATTTCATTTATCCGTGAGCTTCTTGGCGGCGGCACATTGATGGCTGGTACAGCATTAAAAATTGACGTAATTCCTGAAGCATACCGCATCGGAATGTTCAACAGTGCTCCTGGGGGATTTCTTGTGTTTGGTGCTTTGGCTGCAATGGTTCAGGGTGCAAAACAGGCAAAACAGGCAAAAATTGATGCAGCGGATAAGGCTAACCGCGATGCAATAAAGGCTCAGAAAAAAGCTGAAGCGCAGGCAGCAGAAGCTAAGGCAAAAGCAGAAGCTGAAGCAAAGAAAAAAGCTTTGCTGGAAGCAGCTCTTGCAAAAAAGGCTATGGCTGATGCTCAGAAAGTTAATGAAGAAAAACCTGCTGAAACTTCAGCTGTTGAAAAAAAGGAGGAGTAGCAAATGAATGACGCATTGAACATATTCTTGAAATCTGCTCTTATCGATAACGTTGTTTTCATCCAGTATCTTGCCATTTGTCCTTTTATCGGTATGACAAGTGAAACTGAAAAAGCCACTGGTATGGGACTTGCAACAAGTTTTGTAATCGTTCTTGCAACTGCTGTTACATGGCCTTTGTACAAATTTGTAATGGTTCCTCTTGGACTTGAATTTCTTCAGACTTTGTTTTTCATCCTTGTTATTGCATCATTGGTTCAGCTGGTTGAATTCTTCCTTCATAAATGTATGCCAGGCCTTTACAGTGCAATGGGTGTTTATCTTGCCCTGATCACCACAAACTGTGCCGTTCTTGGTGTTACGATTAACTGTCTTTCAAAAGGTTATGAATTTGGCCAGAGCCTTATGTACGCATTCGGTTCAGCAATGGGATTCCTTTTGAGTATGGTTGTTATGAGTGGCGTTCGCAGCCGCATGAAGGTTGCGAATATTCCTGCTGCATTCAAGGGCACTCCATCCCTTTATATTGCGGCAAGTCTTTTGAGCCTGGCTTTCCTTGGCTTCAAAGGATTGATTCAATAGGAGACGGCCATGGATATTATCGTTTATACAGTTATTGTTGCCCTTATCATCGCCTTTTCATTGGGTGTGCTTCTTGGGCTTTTCAAAAAAATCTTTCATGTAGATGTGGATCCAAAAGTTGCAAAGGTTCGCGAAGTTTTGAGCGGTGCCAACTGTGGCGGATGCGGTCTGGCAGGTTGTGACGCCTTTGCTGGTGCAGTAGTAAAAGGCGATGCGCCAACAGACGGTTGTGTTGCCGGCGGTTCAAAGTGTGCCACTGAAGTTGCGGCAATCCTTGGCCAGGCTGGAGTTGAAATCAAACCCATGGTAGCTTTTGTTGCATGCCATGGCACAAAAGATTGCGCCCAAAGCAAAGGCGACTACGAAGGGGTAAAGACTTGCCAGGCAGCCCAGATGGTGATGAACGGCACAAAAAAATGTGCTTTTGGCTGTATTGGATTTGGGGACTGTGTAAAAGCATGTCCTTTTGGCGCAATGGAAATGTCAGAAGACGGCATCCCGGAAGTAAACTACGCAAAATGTGTAGGTTGCGGAAAATGCGTAAAGGCATGTCCTAAAAAGCTTATTTCGATTGTGGCAAAAGATACAAAAGGCGCCATTGCAGTTTGTTCATGCCACAATGAAAACAAGATGCAGATCAAAAAAGACTGTTCTGCTGGCTGTTTCAAATGCGGAATCTGTGCAAAAAAATGTCCTCAGCAGTGCATCGACCTTTCTGCAGGCATTCCAAAAATTGACTATGCTAAATGTACAAGCTGCGGCGAATGTACACGTGCTTGTCCGGATAAGGTTCTTACACTTTTCCAGGATTTTGCAGGCTAAAAAATAGGGCTTTATTGCAGCCACGATTGCAGCCGGAATTGCTACCAGAATTGCTGCGGCTGCAGTAAAGCAAAGCAGTGATGCTGCATCCGTAGTCCATGAAATGA
>ERZ808052.49-NODE-49-length-13760-cov-4.152890_pt1 | contig 13760 bp, 10 predicted proteins | sample MGYA00380200_ERZ808052 | MGnify/ENA primary metagenome ERZ808052 (study PRJEB31490, sample SAMN06133366) | cow dung metagenome | isolation source: H10 | host: cow | place: China: Chengdu | collected 2015-05 ...
AGAGCTGTATTCTGTAATCTACACTACGTACATTGATCCTGTTGAAAGAAAAAACAACGAGATACTTGCTAAATTAGGGATGACTGTGCGAACTTATTACAGACTTCGCAGAAAGGCGATTACTGGTCTATGGTCGGTATGGCTTCGGTGGCCATGCTGTCTCTGCAGCCGGTGATGGCGGATACGATCTGGGACCGGTTCTCTACAATCCTTCAGGATATTTACGGTCAGGTCGTTGCTATCAGCACCATCGTTGCAGTTACCGTCGGCGCCATTGCACTGCTGATCCGGATGATCTCCAGAAACCAGCGTGCCGTGGAAGAAGCAACCCAGTGGCTTAAGAGAATCGTGGTTACCTGGATTATCCTGAACTCTCTGGGCTTTGTCGTCGCTTACCTGCAGCCCCTCATCGCCGGTGGCAGTTACTCACCCACCTAAACCCTCCATGTCAAGCAGGGATGGAGGTGAAAACCGATGCTTGACTGGATATTTGAAGGCATCGTCGGTTGGGTAGGCAGTATTGTCTCGCAGCTGATGGATGCGGTGTCCGGATTGTTCCTTGAAGCACTGGGCACCGACATGACGGCAATGGAGGAATATTTCCCCTTTGTAACGAAGGCCTACGATGTTATGCAGATCACTGCCTGGGCAATCTTGATATTGATTACCGTATGGCAGCTGTTTAGAGCATTCGGAGGCCCGATCACAGAAGCGGAAAACCCGTGGCATCTACTGGTGCGCGGTGCTCTATTTGCACTCCTGATCGGTTATGCCAAACCCATTTTCACAACGTGTCTTGCAATCGCAAGGGCACCGTACACCGCACTCATGGACATAAACATGACGGCTTCGGATTTCACCTTTGCCGGCATAGAGCAAGCGTTAACCAATGGATTGACATCAATCATAGCGGTAGCAAGTGCGGTAGGACTGATCCTTATACTGATCCTCGAGATTGCGTTGGGTTGGAACTACTTCAAGCTCCTGCTGGAGACGGTTGAACGGTACATCGTTGTTGGTGTTCTGTGTTATACCTCTCCTCTGGCTTTCTCTATGGGTGCATCCAAAACCACCAATCAGGTTTTTAAATCCTGGTGTCGTATGGTAGGCTCACAGCTTCTGCTGCTTGTAATGAACGTTTGGTTCCTGAGAGGTTTCTCTTCCTCAATGGGCCAGTACATTGCAAATGGCGGTGCGCTGACTACCGGAAAAGGCAGTATCTTCCTGTGGCTGTTCTGCGCAATTGCTTATTTAAAGTGTGCTCAGAAGTTTGATAGCTACTTGGGTGCCATCGGCCTCAATGTGGCGCAGACTGGCAGTGGAATGGGTATGGAACTGCTGATGGCAGCCCGGGTTATTTCCGGTGTTGGCAGCGGTGCCAGATCCGCAGGCAGTGTCTTTGGCCGTGCGGGCGGAGGTGCGACTGCAACCGGAACCGGAGCGGCAGCAACTGGTTTTGCTGCAGGCTTTGCTTCCAGATTCAGTCCCAATTCCTATGTTCGTGATGCTGTTGTTGAAGGTGGTACCCGCATGGGCTTCAGCGGTGGTGCAGGATTTGTTGGTCGGGCCTTCGGTGGAATTGCAGCCAGAAACGGCGCCACTCTGAACGGTCAATCTATTTCTTCTGTTGCTTCCCGTGCGCCTGGTGCTTCCGGTACCATTGCCGGTGACATTGCAGATCGGTCTCTGAGTAACTACATGCCCCATATGCAGGGCTTCCAGATGAAGGGGACTCAGATTACCGGTGGCCGTATCAGTACCACAGCAACCACTCCTGACGGTAAGAAAGCAAATGTGGATATGTACAGTGCTTCTCAGTTTGAAAAGCCGGATGCTCCCCACAGTGTTGTTACTGCATCGGATGGCAGTCAGTGGTATCAAATGGCCAGCGGCGAAGGCCGTGGTGCCTTCTATGATGCACCTGTCTTTGGAGGTATGGATGCACAGGCCGCGGCTGGCGGCGTCAATGCTGATGCTGTGAATCCCACACCCGGAGAATCTGCTGCAGGTACTGAGGTGCCTGGAGTACAGACGGATGCTTCCGGTGCTCCTGCAGGTGAGAATATTGTTCCCGGTGCCGAAGGCACTCCTCAGAACATTGGAGAGTTTCCTGGCGATCAGACGCACATCGTTCCTGGTGCTTCCGAAGGTATGCAGCCTGAAGGGATCATACCCGGAGGTGCAGAGGTACCCGGTGTTCAGAATGATGCAACCGGTGCACCTGTCAGCGAGGGTATCGTTCCTGGTAGTGATGCAATGCCTCAGGGTGTTGCAACCTTCCCGGGCGATCAGATGCATGAAGTTCCCGGTACGACCGAAGGTATTGTCCCAGGAGGCGTACATATGCCTGAAGCTGGGGGCGAGGATTCTGTTCCCGGTATGGTTGGTCAGCAACTCGATGGTGGCCAGCTTGGTGTTATGCCCTCCGGTGATCCCAATGCAATCGGCGAACAGATCCATGTTCCTGATGCAGAAGGACAGGTTCTTGGCGCTGCTGTTGTTGCTGCAGCTGGAGCGGATATGGCACCTTCTGAACTCGGTGGCGATGCAGGCGATATTCCGCATCCCGTTGGCACGCTCCACGGTGAAGGCGTTCCCGCTGACGGTATGGAAGTACCGCAGACTGGATCCGGCTTTATGCCTGAGTTTATGCCCAATCAGATTCCTGGCGACAGCATCGCTGGAGCAGGGGAGATGCCTTCTGTTTCCGGCGGCGAACATATCATTTCCGCACCTGCTGAGGGCGGTATGGAGATTCCCCAGACTGGTTCCGGATTTGTTCCCGAACTGGCTGGTCAGCCAGAAGTTAACTCCGGAATCGGTGGATCCAATGTGCCCGGGTTTATCCCTGGAGATCAGAGTATTCCTGCTGCCTCTGAAGGCGCAATGGAAGCTCCGGAATTTGGCGCTGCATTTGTTGGTTCCGGTTCCGATGGAAATATCATCGCATTCCCCGGTGGTACCGGAGATGTGGCAACACCTGCAGGTGACAGTGTCATCCCTGATGCCGCAAATGCTGGAACAGAAGTACCTCAGTTTGGTGCTGCGTTCGTATCTGGCAGTGAGGTGCCCGGCGAGATGCCTGCCTTCACAGGCAGCGTAGCTGAAATGCCCGCTTCCTCTGAATTCGTTCCTGGCGGAACGGAAGGTGTTGATCAGATGCCTTATCAGGCACCTGGCTTTGTTGGCAGCGATGTCAGCGGCGCAGGTGTACATCCTGAAGCTGGTGTCATTCCCGGCAGTTCTGAATTGCCCGACTCTCATGATACCAGTGTTGATGCTCCGCAGGTTGGTGCAGGAATATCCGGTGGCTTCCATGATGCAGATCATGGAGCTGGCTACGATGCAGATTCCTTCCATGAAGGAAATCAGTATGGTGGACATTCCGTACATGGTGATGATTATCCCGGTTATTCCGGTGGATTCTCTCATGGCGGATATGCAGAAGCACCTCTCGTGGCAGCAACATTCCCCAGCGCCCAGGAAGGCACGATGCTCCGAACGGTTGGCGACGGTGTGATTGAAGCAAGCTCTCCCGACGGTGGAAACACCCTCTGGTACAACAGCGCTTACTATCAGGAACCCGATGCGCCCCATTCCGTTATGGAGGCAGCCAATGGCGTCCAGTGGTATGCCATGCAGCCGCAGGCTCACGCTCCTCAGTTTGAGTCTGGTGCAGAAGCAGCCCAGTACAATCAGGCAGCTTTCCAGAACTTCATGCCCGGTTATGAAGGCCAGGTTGCTCATGTGGACGGTACCCACCGTCTGGATGGACACTTTGAAGTTCGTAATGCTGATGGATCCGGCACCGCGTTCTACGATACCGCCCGGTATGCCGCTCCCCGCGGTGACTACCAGGTTCTGGAGGATGCACGTGGTGCCCAGTGGTATGCCATTCGCGGTGAGGCAGCAGTTGATCGGAAACCCGTATATGAAAACGGTCAGGCTGTCTACGATGATGGCAAGCTTCGCACTGTCAGTGTGGAAACTGTTCGATACAAGCAAACACCTGCCCGGTTTGCAGAGCCTCAGAAGCGCGGCGATATCGACCGCAAACCCCCAAGAAGAAAACAATAAGCCCGAAACGGCCATGGTTGTGACGATCACGATCATGGCCGTTTTTCATTCCCCAAGAAATACAGGAGGTGAATGCCATGGCAGAACCTACTAAGCAGCAGTTTGGAGATGGTCAGGACAATTTTGGTCAAGCCGCCGGACAAGCTGCAAAGGCTGCCAAGGAAGTTTCCAAACAGGCTGCAGCGCAAGCTGCGGCCAAAGGCGCAGAGGCAACAGCAAATGCTGCGGCGGCAACAGTTCAGGCTGGTGTCGAAGGCGGTAAGGCAGTTGCAGAAATCGCAGCAGGCACTGCCGCAGGTGGTCCCTGGGGTGCGATCATCTCTGCCGCATGGGCCATGCGCCATACCCTCTATAAGATACTGATTTGTGTGTGTCTGTTCCTGACCGTGCTGATCATCCTTATCGTATCGCTTCCCAGTATTGTGACGGAAAGTGTCTTTGGTCTGAACGGCACGCAGCCGGATCCCAATGCCACATTGGAAAGCTCCTATTCGGAGATGTCCGATGTAGTGTCCGCAGTGATCGATGATGCCTACGATCTTTCCCTGAACAGAGTTGAGGAGATCATTCTGGATGGAGGTTATGACTATGACCTGTCCATGGATGCCCTGATCAACCATGCGCAGTCTTCTGCAGGTTACGATGTCTGCTATATCCTGGCAGCTTACTCTGCATCCTTGCAACAGCAAGGTACCACTGTAGATGATATGGTTGCAAAGCTCAATGCTATAGCAAGCCGTATGTTCCCGGTCACTTATGAAGTTAAGACACAGGAACGGTTAGTGCCTGTAACTTACTCCACCTATAAGTCCGTTACGGTTACTGTGGTGACCCGGATCGAAGCTGCGGGTATCGTCAACGGTATCCCCAGATACAACTACACCACCGAGAGGAAGACCTACTACCTCCCGGATGAGACCAAGGAATCGGAAGAAGAAATCACCGTCCCAGCCTATAAGGAAGTTACCGTGACCGTTCCGGTATATTCTGGTGGCCAGATTACTGGCACCCGCCGGGCTACCTATTATGAGTCTGACGGAACGGAAGTCCTTGAACCGACCACCGAGATCATTGAGTACGCAGAATGTACCATTCATCCCTTTGATAACACAGTGATCGCCGATGCTTTTGGGATCGATATGTCTGCCGAGTACCCGCAGTTCAAGCTGACCTACGGTGAAGTCATTCAGAATATGGCCAATGCCCTAAAGATGACCCTTTATGGAACTCTTGGTAACGGCACGGCGGTTCCCCTGACGGATGCGGAACTCATTGCCTTTGTCAACAGGCAGAATTGTAACGCAACCCGTAAGCACATTCTGACCACCGCACTTTCTCTGGTGGGTAAAGTCCCTTACTTCTGGGGTGGTAAGAGTGCTGCAGGTTGGAACGATGAGTGGAATACCCCGAAACTGGTCACCTCAGCAGGCTCCAGTTCCACGGGAACCATCCGACCCTTCGGTCTTGATTGCTCCGGCTTTACGGATTGGACCTACAAGACTGCGGTTGGCGTGAGCCTTCACGCAGGCACCTATGGCCAGTGGGACAATTCCTACGCCATTGATGAATCCGAGCTTCTGCCTGGCGATCTTGGCTTTCTGATGAACGACGGAGGCTCCGGTTGGAACCATGTCCTGATCTTTGCCGGATACGGTGAAGACGGTAGCCGTAAATGGGTCCACTCTGAAGGTGGTATCGGTGTCCATCTGAATACTCCCAGCTATGAAGGGCGGCTGTCCCTTCGCAGACCCAAGAATGTTGACTTTGACCAGGAGGTTGGAAGCTCCGCCTATGGTGAGCCGCTTTACTCCCTGCAGGTCAATGTGACCCATTACTGTGCCTGCACCAGATGCTGCGGTCCCAATGCCCAGGGCATTACGGCAAGCGGCAAGCGAGTGGCAGTCGGCATGGTCGCCATGTCCAGCCACTATCCCTTTGGAACTCAGATCATGATCAACGGCATCATGTACACCGTTGAGGATCGAGGCGGTTCCGGTATTGAAAACAATATTGGCCGGGTTGACATTTATGTCCCTGACCACAATGAAGCTTTGCGGATGGGTCGATATGATACCACCGCTTACATTTACAGAATAGGAAGGTAACACATATGTGTCTGCAGGAATATAGAATCCATCTCATCAACAATCAGGTTATCAACGCTGCCGAGGAACGCTTTATCCCGGAGGATAAACGGCTGCACAACCGTTTCCGGGCAAGTAAGCCGGATGATGTGCTGACTATCGGCACCGAAGAAACCAGCAGGGCCTTTATCCCTGTCAGAAACATTTTGTACATTTCCATGGGCAGCGAAGCAGATTGCTAACCGCCCGCATATCCCAAATTGAAAGGTGGTCTTAAAGTGATTGTTACCTATTACCGCATTCACTTCATGAACGGTGAAGTCCTGAATGTGTGCGAAGGCAGGGAAGATGAAGATTGCGCAGATCTGATTGATAGATTCTACGAAGCGCTGCCCGAAGGCGTTCTTCAGATCGGCCAGGAGGATATGCCTCAGTACTTCATTCCCGTAGATAACATTCTCTACATCTCCCGGATCCCGGAAGATTGTGCGGAGTAATCCGTTATGGAAGAAAAAGAATACAGTAATGTCTACGCGATCCCGGCGAACTATACCGATTCCGGAAAACTGCTCGGTGGCATGGTGGAAACCCGCAATGCCATCGAAGCAGTGTTCCTGATTGGTCTGGTAGGATACCCGGAACTGATGTGGATTCCGGTGACGGCAACCATTAAGATCGTGATTATGACGGTAACCCTGCTGCCGCTGGGCGTGGTTGCTGTCATGGGAATCGATGGAGATTCCTTGCTCCAGTACCTGGGGCATATGATTGCCTTTTGGGCGAACCGGCGGAAATTGCATTTCAGGAGGATCGGATATAAGTATGACCCGAAGCAGCTCAAAAACCCGGGGCGCAAAGGCAAAAAGAAGAAAGCCCGAAAAGCTTGAGTTTGTCCAGCCTTTCCTCCCGGTCAAGGAGATCCGTAACGGCATCGTGGAGACTACGGATGGTCGTTACATCAAGATCCTTGAGATCGAACCCATCAACTTCATGCTCCGCTCTTCAGAGGAGCAATTCAACATTCTTTCGTCCTTTGCCAGCTGGCTGAAGATCTCTCCTATGAAGCTTCAGTTTAAGTCCATCACCCGGAAAGCAGACTCCGATAAGCATATCGCAATGCTGCGCCAAGAGATGGCCTCTGAAGATAATGAGCAGTGTAAAACCCTCAGTGAGGACTATATCCGGCTGATCAAGGATGTCGGCTCCAGAGAAGCGCTTACCCGGCGCTTCTTTTTGATTTATCAGTATGAGGCCATTGGCAGAAATGAGTCTGATGACTATTCCAAGATCTACTCCATGCTGATGACCGCAGAGCAGAATGCCAGAGCTTATTTCCTGCAGTGCGGAAACAACATCCTGCAGCCCAAGAATCCGGATCTGGCAACCGCTGAGATCCTTTACATGTTCTTCAACCGCAGATCCTGCGTAGACGAACCCTTTTCTGACCGGGCAAATCGTGTCGTAGTGGATGCCATGGCAGCCAAAAACCGCGTGATCGGCGTAGACCCTGTCCCGCATATTCCGATTTCCCATTTCATTGCCCCGAGAGGCCTGGATCTGACTCATCATAATTTCATCATTATGGACGGCAGATACTACTGTTTCCTGTTCATCAAGGCAAACGGATATCCCAATACCGTTCGGGGCGGCTGGATGTCGAGCCTCATCAATGCCGGTGAAGGCATCGATATCGATGTCCACTTGTCCCGCGAAAACCGGAGTAAGACCATCGATAAGGTTGCCCAACGGATCCGCCTGAACCGTACCAAGCTGAAGGGAATGCAGGATACCAGCACTGACTATGAGGAGCTGGCCAATTCCATTCAGTCCGGCTATTACATCAAGAACGGCATTGCCAATCACAATGAGGACCTTTTTTATATGTCGGTCTTCGTGACCATCTCTGCCAAGACCTATGAAGAGCTTCTCTGGCGGAAGCAGCAGATGATCGATATGCTCAAGTCCATGGATATGTACCTGAGTGAATGCCGGTTCCAGCAGGAGGAAGCATTGCGTTCAGTCATGCCGTTCCTCCAGGTCAGTCCGAAGCTTCTGAAGAAGAGCCAGAGAAATGTCCTTACCAGTGGCGCTGCTTCTACCTATATGTTCACCAGCTTTGAGATGTCCGATGACTCTGGCGTGCTGCTTGGCGTTAACCGGCATAATAACTCCCTTTGCATCGTTGACCTTTTCAATACGAAGATCAATAAGAATGCGAACCTGACTATGTGCGGTACATCCGGTGCCGGCAAGACCTTCACGCTGCAGCTTCTGGCTCTGCGTATGCGAATGCGCGGTATTCAGTGCTATATCATTGCCCCCATCAAGGGCCATGAGTTCAAGCGTGCCTGCAGCAAGATTGGCGGCGAGTTCATCAAAATCGCCCCCGGCTCTCCTCACTGCATCAATGTCATGGAGATCCGGCACACGATCAGCCCCGAGATGGAGCTGATTGATGAGGTCGACTATAACGACATGGACTCCATGCTGGCCCGGAAGATCCAGCAGCTGATGATCTTCTTCAGCCTGCTGATCCCCGATATGACCAACGAGGAAGAGCAGATGCTGGATGAGGCGCTGATCAAGACCTACAACGAGTTCGGTATCACGCATGATAACAACTCCCTGTACGCCGACAGCAGCGTTTTCCCGCCCAAGCTGAAGAAGATGCCTATCCTGGGTGACCTTCATAAGCACCTGCTGGAGAACCCTATGACGGCCCGTGTGGCAGCCATTGTCAGCCGGTTCGTTACCGGTTCCGCGCAGAGCTTCAACCGACAGACCAATGTGGATCTGACCAACAAGTACATTGTCCTGGACCTGTCTGAACTGAAGGGTAAGCTTCTTCCTGTGGGCATGATGATCGCCCTGGACTATGTCTGGGATAACATCAAGGCAGACCGCACCAAAAAGAAAGCCATTATGATCGATGAGATCTGGCAGCTGATCGGTGCTTCTTCCAATAAGATGGCCGCTGAGTTCTGTCTGGAAATCTTCAAGGTTATCCGTGGTTACGGCGGCGCTGCTATTGCGGCAACCCAGGACCTTTCAGACTTCTTCAGTTTGGATGACGGTAAGTACGGACGGGCCATCATCAATAACTCCAAGAACAAGATCATATTGAACCTGGAGCAGGATGAAGCCCAGTACGTCAAGGATGTCCTGAAGCTGACCCGTACCGAGGTTCGATCCATCACTCAGTTTGAGCGGGGAGAGGCCCTCATCCACAGCAACAACAATAAGGTACCGGTGGTCATTAAAGCATCCAAGCAGGAGCAGGAAATGATCACCACCGACCGGGCGGAGCTGGAGGCCATCCTCCGGAAACGCCAACAACAAAACATATAAAGGCCGTAAAACATATTACGGCCTTAAAACATATTAATTTGGAGGTGTAAATGACTATGCCTGAAGAAGAAAAGATGATTCTGCATTGGATTATGCAGTATGAAGTCATGACGATGGAACAGGCAATACAACTACTGCATCATAAGAACCGAAGCACGGCCCAGAAGGTCATTCGGGGCCTAAAAAAGCAGCACAAGATCAGCTATGTGAACGGTGGCGTATATATAGGCGCATATCCTTGCTCGAAGCCTGATCCCAAGGTCATCGATGCAATCTGGATTCTGATCCAGTATGCAGATGTGATCGAACATTATCAGCATCATCCCGCATCCTATCCGTCCCAGATCTATTTTCTCAAGGATGGATGTGGTTATGAGATTGTTGTCCTTAACGAAGGCGAGCAGTACTTGACCAGGCTGCTGCAGCCGGATGAAGGCTTAAAATACATCCTCGTGATTCCTAATGAGAACATGATTCCGTACATTGAACTTCCGGATGCTCCCTGTATGTTCGCAGTTATTCAAAGCGTACCTGGTGCAGCCCCGGAAGTAACTTTTTATACCAAAGGAGCTTAACCAATGAGAAAACCCAGAAACGAATTCCATGAAGCAGTTCAGAAGGGGCTGAAGTGTGCCGAAAAGCTTGTCTCTGACTTTGAAATTTTGAATTCCATGTGCGAGTCCGGCCAGGATATTGAAGCATTTCAGTATTCTTTCGGTGTTCACGGCAGGGTATGTAAACTCTTCAAAATCTCCAATTATCTGCCTGCCTTTACCGGCGATTCCGAAGCAGACAAGCTGGTAGAAGAAGTGCTTCGGGAGGAAATCCCCATTGATATCGGTTATACCAAGGAGGGGTGGTTCCTGATGCGGATGCCTTTGCTGCTTCCCAAGAAGGAAACGGGCAAGGGGGATGTGAAGCACCTCAGAGCAATCCTGGGTGCCTCCTTCAAGAAAGCCTTTGCTGCGGAACTTGATACGGTTAAGTTCAGGGAGTGTACGATCATCTACCGGCATGTGTACGATCAGGCCCGTCCGGAGCGTGCATGGAGAGATCACGATAACATCGAAATCAACTTTGTCACCGACATGGTTGCCATGTATGTGATGACGGATGATGCTCCTTACCTGTGCGAACACCACTACTGCAGCGCCGCAGGTACCACCGAGAGAACTGAGGTTTATGTAATTCCTCAGGCCGATATGACTGCGTGGCTGCAGCAGAGAGAAACGTTCCCGGATGAGGGGGTAAAGTTCGAGAGAATTTTGCTTCTGGATGGCAAAAACCATGTATAAAAGGGGCCGTTCAATTTCTAATTTTAATTGAACTGGGTGAGAAATCCGAAAAACCATTGGAACTCAAAGGGTTTTCGGATTTCGATCCCTCGGATTTCCCCCAACAGAGCAGTCAATGGCGGGTAATCTGCACACATGATTCTAGGAGGTTACATGATCATTATTAAGGACGGCAGTCACGCAAAACGAATCATAAAACTGCTGTTATGTACAGGCGAATTCCCATATCAATCACTCGGAATTCTAGGTGAGATTCATTCCGTCAAGCGTGCTGTTAAAAGGATGTCAGAGGTACATGAGGTAAAGACCGATTCCGAGAAAATTGAATTCTTCGGGAAGATCGTCAACATCAGCGGCAAAGGTCAGCTTAAAACGATTCGTCTGAATGCTTATGCTTTCGGACTGGTCAAATCTCTGTTTCCGGAGATGATGGAGCATTATCAGTACCATACCCGAAATCATCGATTCCGGGGTGACTCACTGAGTGTAGAACGAAACCATAGAGTTGCTGAAGCAATTGCTATGTTTCTCATGGCGGGTGTGGACCTGTTCTCTGATCGTGTTCCGGCATTGGAAACAGCATCAACGAATAGGAAAGAGTATATGGATCCTGTCTTTTATCATTGCAGGCAATTGAAGTCAATTGTCGTTGATGAGCTAAAGAAGAATCAGTATACCAGAATTGTCGGCTCCATCTTTTATGAGTCTGGATGCTACAGTATCTATAATGCGCGTGATTCCGTTATGATGCTGAGCGGTGAAGGAGAGAGTAAGACCAAAAGACATTTGGAATCAATTGCAAAGAAGAATGCCTTCTACGATTCAGTTGACAATGCACTCCTCTTTGGAAAGTCCTATGATGTTGCCGAAAGAACCTTGCTTGCTGTGGATTCGAATCCAAGAGAGAGTGAGGTTTTTGGGAATATCTATAAAGCTTATCACTTCATTCCTATGGACGCTTTTGGTGTCAAGCTTATCCAGCTGTTCACAACACCTTATTGGCGTGAAGAACTTATAGATCAATTATATGAGTCTCATGAGGTACGGAAGGAAGTTGGCAACTTCCAATATGATGCAAAATCCGGGGACATGCATTATTTCTCTTTTTTGGATAGTGACCTCGTTAAACTCCGATCTGTCCGAAATCATATTCTGAAGGAAAAAGAGGACTTAACCGTTCTCTGCTTCAAGGAGCAGGAAGCTTTCCTGAGGTCCTATATGGGGCCGAGTGTCGAGATTAAGCTCTATGATATCGAAGAAATCATGGACACATTGGAATGTGTGAGGAGGGATCCGCTATGAACGAAAAGTCCAGACGGGCAGGAATTATCATAGCTGCCATACTGGGTTCATTCGCTTTGCTGTATCTGGGAGGCCTTTTCGCGCAGCTAATGACGAACTATCAGATCTGGATGGATTCCGGTGGGATGTGGGGCGGAGCACAGATTGCTTCTCCAGACTGGAATCCGCTTGTTTGCTTTGTAAGGGCCTTCAGCTGGAATGGACTAAAGGGGATGGGCCTGCTCCTTGCAGCCATTGCAGGAATCTACCTGTATGTGAAATTCCATGACAAGTTCACTGGCGAGGTTCGGGATCCAAGAGGCTTCACAATCAGTAAAACAGGTACATATGGAACTGCAGGCTGGATGAGTGAGAAAGCTATGAAGGAAGTCCTGGAATTGACAACCCCTGCAAAAGCAGAAGGTAATATCCTCGGCGAACACAAGGGACAGCTGGTGTGTCTTCCCAAGGATACCAGACTCAACCGGCATACAGCGATTTTTGGTGCCTCCGGTACCATGAAATCCAGAGCAGTAATCCGCAACGCCCTTTTCCAGGCGATCAAAAGAGGGGAGTCCGTAATCATTTCAGATCCCAAATCCGAAATGTACAATGATACCTCTCAATTATTCCGTAATAACGGTTACGAAGTCAAGGTGTTCAACCTGGTCGATCCGACCCGCTCTGATACCTGGAACTGCATGTCCGACATGGGCACCGATTCGCTGATGGCTCAGATGCTGACGAATATCATCATCGGCAATACAAACTCCGGAAAGAGTGACCACTTCTGGGACAACGGAGAGCTGAATCTGCTGAAAGCTCTCGTCCTGTATGTTGCACTGGACAGCAACAGAACTGAGGACCAGAAGAACTTAGCAGAAGTGTATCTTATGATTACCGATAAATCCGATAAGGACTATGCCGACATTTATAAGGATTTGCCTAAGGATCATCCTGCCAGATCCTCGCTTAACCTATACATTCAGGCCAGCGAAACGGTCCGGCAAGGCATCAAGCAAGGCTTGGGCACCCGCTTGCAGGTTCTGCAAAACAAGGTTGTCACCAGACTCATTTCGGGTAATGAGATAGATCTGACCGCTCCAGGCAAACGCAAATGCGCCTATTATATTATCCTGAGTGACCAGGAAACATCTATGGCATTCCTGTCATCGCTGTTCTTTTCGTTTATGTTCATCAAACTGACCCGGTTTGCTGACAACTCTCCCGGCGGTCATTGTCCAGTGCCTGTCAACCTGGTTCTCGATGAGTTCAATAATATCGGACGAATCGGCGGCGCTCCTGACGGATCTGATTTCGCCAGATCTCTCAGTGTCATTCGATCCCGTGATATCCGAGTCATGATTGCAGTGCAGAGCTTGGGGCAGCTGCAGAACCGTTATCCCAATAATCTATGGGCGGAAATCATCGGCAACTGTGATATCCAGCTAATGCTCGGTTGTACAGATGATGTTACTGCCAATTACTTTTCTGCACGAAGCGGTGATCTCAGTATTCAGGTCGACTCCACCATGACCACCAAGCAGACAGTGGCTCTTGCTCAGGTAATACCACAATACCGAGAGACCCAGGGCCATGGCAGAAGAAAGCTGCTTACCCCGGATGAAGTGCTTCGGCTACCACATAATGAAATGCTGGTCATTATCCGAGGTCA
>ERZ808052.50-NODE-50-length-13736-cov-2.790980_pt1 | contig 13736 bp, 9 predicted proteins | sample MGYA00380200_ERZ808052 | MGnify/ENA primary metagenome ERZ808052 (study PRJEB31490, sample SAMN06133366) | cow dung metagenome | isolation source: H10 | host: cow | place: China: Chengdu | collected 2015-05 ...
CAAAGAGGTTTGTGGTTCTTGCACCGACGGGAGTTGCGGCAATCAATGCCGGAGGCTCTACGATACATTCGTTCTTTCAGCTGCCTCTATGTCCATATCTACCTGATGTCAAAGAACTTATAACGGAGTATCAGATGCCGGAGCGCTATAGGAGCCTTCGTAAGGAAAGGGTGAAGATAATCCGTACTCTTGATCTTCTGATCATAGATGAAATCTCGATGGTCCGTGCAGACCTGCTTGATGCAGTCGACATGACTCTCAGGAAATACCGTCACAATGACAAGCCTTTCGGTGGTGTCCAGCTTCTTATGATAGGCGATGCCCAGCAGCTTTCTCCAGTTGTGAAGGATAGTGAACGTCAGTATATGTCACAGGTCTATCAGTCTCCTTATTTCTTTCACTCCAAGGCTTTAAGTCGTCTGCAGTATGTGACTATAGAACTGCAGAAGGTACATCGTCAGAAAGATGCGGAATTTCTGGATATACTTAATGCGGTCAGGGAAGACCGGATGACTGCTCAGCTGCTGCGAAAGATAAATGAACGCGTAGGGGTACCTCCGGTAAGGCAGGAAGACGGCACAGAGCCGATAAGGCTCACTACTCATAACGTGCGCGCTGATGAAGTGAACAGCCGGAAACTGGCGGAACTTCCGGATGACCCATCTCTTTTTACAGCTCAGATAGAAGGCGATTTTCCTGAACATTCATATCCTGCAGATGAGGTGCTGGAGCTTAAGCCTGGTGCTCAGGTAATGTTTATCAGAAATGATTCCGAAGGTAAGTATTATAATGGTAAGCTGGCGAAGGTCGAGAAGATTGCGAAAGGTGTGGTGACGGTTTCCGACAGTAATGGGGAGATGATAGATGTTACTCCTGTGGAATGGCCTAACACACAATATGAACTCGATGACGAATCGGGGGAAATCTGCCAGAATGTTGTCGGAACTTTCCGCCAGCTTCCTCTCAGGATAGCGTGGGCGATAACGATTCACAAAAGCCAAGGATTGACATTCGATAATGTGGTAATTGATGCTGGAGCCGCATTCGCATTCGGACAGGTGTATGTGGCATTGTCGCGCTGCCGTTCTCTGGAAGGAATAACCCTTGAGTCTCCTGTCACATCTTCTGGAATATACAGGGATATCCACGTTGCTGCATTCAATGAGGGCTTTATGCCGTTGGAGGCGGTCTCCGGCAGTGTGGAATCGGAGGAAAGAGGTTATGCGTTCGACCAGTATCGTTCGGTGTTTGACTTCAATGGTGCCTGCTCATCCCTCAGGTATATGCTCAAACTCTGGAGAGGTGTGCTGTCTGAGACTTATCCCGAGCTTTATGCCGGTATGGAGGCAGCGTCAAAGGCTCTGCACGATGCAGCAAAGGTTGCCGATACATTCCGTCAGCAACTGAAGAACATAGAGAGTAGCCAGGCACAGGATGATATATATCTTAAGGAAAGACTTACAAAGGCGACAGGATATTTCCTGCCGATGATCCGCACCGTCCGTGATGCGGTCATGGATATTATAGGTCTGGAGATAGATAATAAAGAGACGAAGAAGAAGGTCAACGATGTTCTGGAGGAACTTCTCACTGAAGTGGATATAATATTCAATTCTCTTGAGAATTTCGAGAGGGGAGAGTTTGGTATAGATACTGTTTGTCGGGTACGTACTGAGTGTCATCTTCAGGACAGGAATCTAGCAAGACGCAGAAAGCTCCGCAAGGTCACGCGTGCTGCAGATGAACCAGGCATAGTGAATGAAGAATTGAGAGACAGGCTGCAACAGTGGCGCTCAGACAGATTCAAGGCAGACAACGTTCCGGCATATACGATCATGCATCAGAGCACGCTGATACAGATTGCGACACTCATTCCATCGACCAGGCAAGAACTCTTGGCTATCAAAGGCTTCGGTGAAGCAAGCTTCCGTAAATATGGTGAGCAGATTCTGGAAATATGCTCGGAATATAAGAAAAGCCACTGATTACAGTGGCATTCTCTTCTCTATTTCCTTTATGAGTGCTTCGTGATCGGCTATCAGATCCTGCAGTGCATTAAGCCTGGCTGCGTTGTCGCTCCAAGGTATCCATAGTTTCAAGTAGCCTCCGCGACCATACTTTTCATGGAGATGAGCTGCTGCCCGTTCGATGTGCCCTTTCCTGTCCAATTCCGGATAGTGTTTCTGTCCGAACTGGATGGTGCGGCGTATTATTGTGTCTCCATCAATAAGTCGGTCAGCTTCTGCTACAATCATTCCATATATGCTGCGGGGAACATTCTTGCCCGAGGCTCTGTGGTCTTCGGCAGCCTGAGCGATCGTTTCAATCTCAGCATCGCTGAACCATTCCTTGAGTCTTCTGTCTGAACGTATAAGTGTTCCCGAATCAAGATGGTGGTTTTCTCTGCCGTTTATCAGTCCAAGGTCATGGCAGGCCGCTGCCGTAAGGAGCATGTCCCTGTTTACGTCAGTCTTCCATATCTGTTCTACCTGATCCTGAGTTGCCGTCCATGCTTCTTTTCCGTCAAGAATCTTCATGGCCTGTTCCATTACGGCCAGGGCATGGTCCTCCTTGTGGGCATCGTCGAATCCTGCATATTTTGGAACGATGCAGTCGTAGATGTATTCGCTAAGTCCGCTATACATTACAGTCCCATTGCGGCCCTGAGCTCCTGATAGGTGTATTCAACCCCTTCGCAGGTAATCTTGCCGACTTTTGCTCCTTCCTCGATGATGAGGAATTCAACGTCTGTAGAAACAAGCTGGAGTGATCCGATTTCAGCACCGCTCTTGATGGTCATGGTTGTCGAGTACTCCTTTGTTCCATATGGACAACGAGGCTCACAGCAGATTACCTGATCGATTTTTGTACCGCTGTGGATAGTCATCCATGAATGCTTTGTCGAGTCGCATGTTCCGCAATAGAGTGTTCCGATTGTTGCGCCATATATGTCTACTACAGCATGTGTCCATGCAAAGAAGGTTCCGTAGGTTCCGCCGTTGATTACTGCATCGGATTCGTTTCTTACTCCAATGTCAGCCGGGATTACCTCGTGCGCGATTCCGTGCTTGTCAGTGATCGGCTCTCGGGTTGTCACTGTTCCTGTCATTGTACAGTTGTTGAGAACGCTCTTTCCGTATGCTATCACTGCAGGAGCAAAGTACCATTCATGACACTCGATTGCAACTGTTGTCACGAGATCCTTCATCACGACATTGTTCAGCTCGTTTTCGTATTTCACGTAGCTTGAACCGCGATATTCGCCCAATTCTATTGTCCAGATGTCACCGGTGAAGTAGATGTTGTTCAGAGTGAATTTCTGTTTGTTCACGCTGGCAAACTGAATTGCATCAAATCCATGCATGTTGTAGATCTGATCAGAAATCACGCTGTCCTGTGCAATATTATAATAGATTGTCTGCAGTTCATTGTAGTTACGAGGGTTCAGCATGCCGTCATCTGTAAGAACCTGACCGACAAAGTCTGTCTGACGATTTCTGCTCAGCTCCACTTTTGTCAGTCCGCTGTTTTCCGCCATTACAGCCCTGTTGTTCTTGTCAATCATGTACAGGTCAACAGAGTGACGTGAGGCTTCTGTTCCGGCAAGGATATATGACATTGACAGATATACATATTCCTCTTTCTTTCCGTCCAGGTCCACGTCTGCCAAAAGTTTTTCAGAAGGCAGAGTGCCTGGGGAGAATGATGCGTCTACTGAGCCGGATACTTCCCCGTTCCATAGATTTATTTCATTTGCGACATTGCGGATCTTTACCGCAGATTTAGTAGCCTTGAAATTGTGATGGCTCGCAGCATATTCCCAGTCAAATGGATGAGTTCCTGCGTTGAACTGGGCAAATGGGCGCTTCAGGACTACTTCTGCATTTCTTTCAGCAAGTGTAAATGGAGAAGATACGCCATAGAAGGCATCTCTGCTCTCATCGTTGTTCACGCCTGAGTAATCAACCGTCACTGTCATGTCATCAGACATTGTGTAGGCGTTGCACTTGCTTGACTGAGCCCAGAATACAGCCTTATAGGTTATTCCTTTGACCATTGTCACAGTCATCGTCAATTCAAGGGATGAAGAGAAGCTCTTGTCAAGGACCTTCTCGCTTCTGCCTACTACTTCACCCTCAGTAGTCACGATGGCGTAGATGAGCTTATCGACGCTTTTGCCGTCACTGATGGCTTTTGTGTCCTGACTGCCTTCTACATTCATGCTGAATGTGACTTCCGCTTCAGTGCCTTCGGAAATTCCGATTGTCTCATTTGTGCAGGACTGAATGGCAAATACGGCTGCAGCCAGAATTATAGAGTAATATAATCTTTTCATATGGTTCGGTCTCAACACTTTATTCAGCAAGGTTCACGATTTCTCCAATGACAGCACCATCTTCGATGATTACATCCTCAGCAGTGCGGCCATTGTAGTCAAGTCTCTTCACAGTGGCACCGGCCTTGATGATGATGCAAGGTGACCATGGCGCAGCTGTAAGTGTCTTCTTTCCATCGACAGTAACCACCTTGGCAGATCCTGAACTTGTTGCAACGATTTCATTTACTACAGTTCCCGGACCTATGGTAAGATGAGAAGTCTTGCTTGCCTTCTTGTGAGTGCTGCATCTGATGTAATCGATTTCAGAGTTATTGATTGTGACCTTCGAGTGGCTCCATGTGTAGAGGCTGCCTACTTTGCAGTTGTCAAAAGTGGCTGTGCAGAAATTAGGCACACCGCAGTCGTATGGGAGTACTTCATGAACAGTTCCATTGTAGTCAGTCCTGGCAGGAGCTATGCATGTGCTGCCTGTAAATTCGCAGTTGTTGAGAACAGACTCGCCACGGAGGAAGATCAGAGGTGCCATGTAGTCAATGGTTTCCACATTTACGATACCGATCGAATGTGTTATGACCATGTCTTTTGCAACTACGTTATTCAATTCGTTTCTGAACTCAAGGTATTTTCCGCTGTTGCGATATTCACCGAATGCAATGTACTGAACCTTTCCGGAAAACTCCACATTGTTGAATGTAAGAAGACTGTTGTCCTCTGATGTGAATGTTGCAGCATAGGCGGTGTTGAATGCGAACTCCTTGTCCTTAATTACTGTGTCTTCAAGGAAATTGTAGTACACTCCGCGTGCATTTACGTCTTCTCCATCATAAGTAGGGTCAATGCTGATGCTGAACTGCTTGTCATCGGAAAGCACCTGACCTACGATATTGGTGCGCCAGTTGCGTCTTGCCGTTACAGATCCGAGATTCTCGCCGAAAACGAATGCATTCTCTCCGTCTTCTCCGGCAAAACTGAATGACATTGCGTACTGACCTCCATCCTGTGGAGCAAGGATATATGACATGGACATCCAGTCATACACTTCATCTTCTCCGTTCCTGTCAACATCAACTGTGAGATATTCTTCCGGTTTTGCTGATGCAGTATATACGACATCAACTGCGCCTTCGAGGCTTCCGTCAAAAAGGTTGATGCAGTTCGGAACAGCCTTGACAGTGGCAGATGAGGTCTTTACCTCCATACCGGCTTCTTTGGCATATTCTACATCCCACTCGTTCGCTCCCACATTGACCTGGGCGAATGGGCGCCTCAATGTTACAGTAACAATAGACGGTGAGTTTACTGAGAATACATCTGAAGTAGCATAGAACGCATCTCGTGATTCGTCGTTGTTTATGCCATTATAATCGACAGTCACCTTCATGTCGTCTGAAACAGCATATGCTGTGCAGTTCTGATTCTGTGCCCAGAAGGTTGCCTTGTAGGTCTGTCCTTTGGTCAGCTTGGTGGACAAGGTATAACCCTGCTCCGAGATCAATGCATCTGCATCATTGATTACTGACTTCTTTACAAGGAGTTCTCCATCCTCGCTGAAGATAGCCCACATGAGCTGAGTCGCACCTGTTCCGTCGCTGATGGCGCGTGTCAGTGAGGCCGTCTCAACGTCAATTGCAAATGTGACATCTGTCAAAGTGTCTGTTGTGACATCGTTATCTAATCTGTCTGTGCAGGATGCTGAAAGGATGGTCATGAAGACCAGACATGCATTGAAAAGTCTTTTCATAAAGTGTTATTATAATTTGCGCTAATATAAGGCTTTTTTTTGAAAAGCAGCTACTTATGCCGGAGCATTCATCTCAGGTCATCTCTCCAGCAGATCCAGAAGGCCGTTGCAACCTGCAAGGACGTCCTGATAAGTCTGCTCGAAATCGCCGGTGTACCACGGATCTGCAACATCACGCGCCGAGCCTGCGAACTCCATCATCAGGTGGACTTTCCCTTTGATTGCAGAATCCTTCAATGTGCCTCCGGCTTCAACTGAACTGAAGTCTCCGACAATACGTCTGAGCCATCGGAGATTGGACTGGTCCATCACGATTACAAGGTCCTGGGCATTGAATTCTTCGATGCTGATCTTGTGGGCGCTGTGGTTTCCGAAACTGATTCCCTTCTCATGTAGCTTCTTTTGTGCCGGCGGGTATATCGGATTGAACCATTCTTCATCGGACACGGCTCCTGATGTGACTTCAAACTCATTCTCAAGACCTCTTTTCCGGATCAGGTCTTTCATTACATATTCAGCCATCGGACTTCTGCAGATGTTGCCGTGGCAAAGGAATATTATCTTGATCATAGCCTATGATATTTTATTGTGTAAAGATAACTTTTTTCCTCTAAAATGTTTGAATCGTACGCATAAAAGGTTAATTTCGCATCCTTGTAAGAATAACACTATAAAACAGATGAAAAGGGTAATCATTGTAATTCTTGTCGGCCTCATTGCCTGCGGACCGGCATTCGGCTGGGGCAGGGAAGGACACGAAACCATAGCCAAGATCGCCGAGAACCATCTTAAGCCTTCTGCAAAGAAAAAGATAGAGAAGTACCTTGGAGGATATTCCATTGTGCATTTTGCCAAATGGATGGATGACTATCGTCATACTCCTGAGTACAAGTTCACGACTACGTGGCATACTGCTCCTGTTGATGCATCGCTGAGATATGACGAAGCACTTCTGGATCCGAAGAAGGGGAACGCCATATATGGTCTTGAAGGTGCGATAAAGGCTCTTGAAAACTATAAGGAGCTTCCGGATTCTGCGGTTGCGGTGAACATCAAGTATATTCTGCATCTTGTGGGCGATATGCACTGTCCGGCTCATATCAAGTACACCACTCACAACATGAAGTATTATGCATTCATGCCCGGAGACAAAAAATCCACTTATGTGCATACGATCTGGGATAAGCTGGCAATCCAGGAGACGAGGATATATTCTGCCACTGAATGGGCACTGATCCTGGACATTGTCGACAGGAAGACCGCAAAGGAAATCGCTGCCGGGACTCCGCGTGAGTGGCTTCATGACAGTGCTGTGAGGTGCGAGATGCAGTTCGATATCCTGAAACCGGACCAGAAAGTGGATCAGGATTTCTTCAATGTGGCTATGCCGTTGATAGAGACTCAGATACTATATGCCGGCCATCGCCTTGCAGCTGTTCTGAACAGTATATTCTAAAAGAAACAAATATCATATATAATCACTTATGACAAAGATTGACAAATCAAATTCAGTCCTTTTGCTCGCTACCAGATTCGATCATCTCGGCGGCTGGACTGTGGAACAGCAGTTTGTGCTTCAGATGGGTTCAAGTTATCTTCTTGCCCATGGAATAGGTACACCTATCGCTGATGATCCAACAACAAAGGTTAATATTGAAAGGCCTGGTAAATATACTCTTTGGGTACGAACCAAGAACTGGACAGCATTCTGGTCTGAGGGCAAGACTCCGGGTATATTTCAGGTAAAGGTGGACGGAGTTGCTGATCAGGCTGAATTCGGAGTAGGATGTGAAGGTGCGACACGTGCGGAGCGTGCAGCATGGTACTGGCAGAAAGGCGGTACATATGAGTTTGCAGCGGGAGAGCATGAGATTGCTCTTCACGATGTCATGGGACTGGACGGACGTTGTGATGCAGTCCTTCTTACAACTGCAGATGAGGCTCCCGGCAACAGTCTGGAGGATTACAAGGCTCTCAGAAAAGAACTGCTTCCTACTCCAGTAGAGGAGAAGGGACACTATGACTTTGTCATTGTAGGTGCCGGCATCTCCGGAATGTGCGCAGCGTTAGCCGCTTCGAGACTCGGATGCAAGGTTGCCCTCATCCAGGACCGTTACATACTTGGAGGAAACAACTCTTCCGAGGTGCGTGTAGGTCTTGGCGGACAGATCAATATCGATCCATATCCGTCTCTCGGCTATCTTCTCAATGAGATCGGCCCTGACCGGATCGGAAATGCCCGTGGTGCGCACCATTATCAGGATGACAAGAAGATGAATGTCATTCTTGCTGAAAAGAACATCACTCTCTTTACCGGATATACAGTTACTGAGGTTGAGAAGGATGGCCAGAAGATCAAGGCTGTGACAGCAGTTGAGGCCACTAAGCAGACAAAGATCCGTATCAGTGGAGATCTTTTCTCTGACTGTACCGGTGACGCCCACCTTGCCGCCATGGCGGGTGCGGAGTGCCGCATGGGACGTGAATCTCAGGCTGAGTTCGGTGAGAAGCTCGCTCCGGAGAAGGCTGACGGCTTTACAATGGGAGTATCCATCGAGTGGTACTGCGAGGACTGGAACACACCTTGTACCTTCCCGGATTCCCTTGACTGGGGACTTGAACTCGATGAGTATACCGTAGAGCCTGTCCATAGAGCCAACTGGTATTGGGAGGTAGGTATGCGTGATGACCAGATCGCTGACGCAGAAAAGATCCGCGACTATGGTATGTATGTGGCATACAGTACTTTCTCTTACTGCAAGAACCGTCTCGCAAAGAAGGAAGACTGGGAATGCACTCATCTTACATGGGTCAGCCATGTGAGCGGTAAACGAGAGAGCCGTCGTGTTGTAGGTGACTATATCCTTCGTGAGCAGGACCTTACACGTCCTATCCTTCATGAGGATGCAACCTGCACAACAACATGGCGTATCGACCAGCATTATCCTGATCCACGTAATGCAGACAAGTATCCGGGTGAAGAGTGGATGTCAATCGGTGTCCTGACCCCTATCGATTTCTATCCTCTTCCTTACCGATGCTTCTACTCAAAGGATATTCCTAATATGTTCATGGCCGGCAGAAATATCTCCGTGACTCATATCGCTCTCGGATCTACCAGAGTTATGCGTACCTGCGGACTTATCGGTGAGGTTGTGGGAATGGCAGCTTCAATCTGTGTGAAGAAGAAGGTTGCTCCGCGCGACATCTATACAACATATTTTGAAGATCTCAAGGAACTTATGCGTAAGGGAACCGGCAGGACAGACGTCCCTTATACACAGTTCTATCATCAGGTAGACCGTACCGGCCATCAGGCTGAAGACAGGTAGACTTATATTCTGATGAATATGAAAAGATTTTTTATGCTCCTTGCCTCACTAGTGGTGACGGCAGGGAGCACTTTTGCTCAGATTGCCTTGGATGGAAACCGTCCGGTGTTCGGAGTTGATGATAAGACTTTCATCTCTGCTCCTGATGAAGGACTCTGGTCTGTAGCGACAGGTTGGGAGAATGATTGGATGTGCGACTGGAAACACGCTGATCCTCAGACAGTAGAGAAGAGCGGAGAATGGACGGTCCTGTCTGGTGAAATGTCATTCGACAGCGGAGACCTTATTCTACGTGACTCTTATCGTCAGATCAGGGAGGGGCTTGTCCAATGCGTAAGACGTTATGAGTGGACGGGAACCGAGACACTGCCGGATGTCACCTTGTCTGTAAGATGGAAAATGGCAGGGGAGAGTATGATGCCGTGTCTTCCGGGAATCCTTTACTATGGAAACAGGAACGGTGCAAAGGTCAATCCTGAAATCATTCCGGTCTACAATGGTATCGATGGCGAATTTGCAATTTTCGAGGAGCATCGATATCCGATGCCTTTTGCCATGTTGGAGAATGCTGCTGAAGGCTATGCGGCAGCGGTCCATACATTGCCAAGTCCTGTTCGCGGAGCAGTGCTTTCGGATCAGTGGTGGTCGTTGGGAGTTGAGGCCAGGAATGGCTCCAGTGAATTCGTCCTGTATTCCGGACCTATAGGATATAACGGCCGTCACAGTGTTGCAAAGGCTCTTCAGAAGAAACCTATGCGATATGCCGACACGTGGATTGATCTTGAGCCGGGACGCATCATAGAGAAGACTTTTTATATTGAAACATATTCAATCGAAGGGGAGGGTACCGGTTTCCAGACTCCGATTTACACATCTCTTGACCTTCATCGTCCGTACGATGCTGACCGTTTTCCTTCGTTCGAAGAGATTGTGCGTGGAAAGTACAACTTCGCTAAGAACAGGTGGATAGATCTTGGAGATGGGGCTGTGGGATTCAATATGTATGACAACTCTCTCCGCAAGGAACTTGTAATGGGCTGGTGCGGACAGGCTGATTCTCCTGGATATTCACTTCAGGTGCTTGCCAAGAGGCTGAATGACAGCCAGATAAATGATATGGTCCAGAAGTCTCTTGATTTTCTTACAACATATGAAGTCAATCCTGAAACCGGCCTTTTCCCTGTCAGGTTTGACGGTAAAGACTACAGTCAGGGCGATCCGGTTTCCTGTGGTCAGGCGATGTACAACTTCGCCAAGGCTATTGAGACCGCCAGGAAGAACAAGAGATTCGATACATCGAAATGGGAGACTTTCCTGAAAAAGGCTTGCGATGCCGCCAGCATGCGCATCTTGTCTGAAAATTGGAATCCCAAATCCACTGCAGAGGGCTTCTATATTGCTCCGCTTGCCATATCTTCGAAACTTTTCAGGAACAAGACCTATCGTGAGGCGGCTGAAAAGGCTGCACAATTATATGCAGACCGGCATCTGACTATGAATGGATGTTACTGGGGAGGAACTCTTGATGCAACATGCGAGGATAAGGAGGGCTCCTGGGCTGCCTTTCAGGGTTTTCTTGAGATGTATGAAAGATTCAAGGATGAAAAATATCTGAACTGGGCAAAGCACGCGATGGATGTGTGTCTGAGCTATGTTGTTGTGTGGGATATTCCTCTTCCTGCCGGCCGTATGGCTGACTATAACTTCAAGACTACCGGATGGACAGTCGTTTCTGCTCAGAATCAGCACATTGACGTATACGGAGTTCTTTTTGCTCCTGAGGTGTACAAGATGGGAAAATATCTCCAGGATGAGCGTCTGTGCTCTCTTGCGGAGGTGATGTTTCGTTCATGCTACCAGCTCACGGATGCATACGGGTCGCAGGGTGAACAGCTCCAGCAGACCAATTTCGCGCAGAGGGGTGATATGAGCAATGTATACAAGCTTCGTGGAGGATATGCCGAGAGGTGGACCGTGTTCTGGATTACCGCTCATTTCCTTAATGCAGCTGCAAGATTTGAAGAAATGGGAATTTTTCAATAACTTGCACAACTATTTGAGAATTGATATAAACAATAATAAAACTACATCTTATTATGCGCAAAGCTACATTAATGACCACTATCGCTTGTGCCGCAATGTTTGTTTTGTCTTCATGCTGTGGCGAAGGCAGAATCAATGGCACCAAGATTCAGGAAGGCAATAATCTCGTAGGTCTCATTACAGACTCTGAGACAGGAAAAGGAATAGCGGGTGTTGCTGTTTCCGATGGTTATACATTCGCCGTTACAGACAAGAACGGTGTATATCAGTTTGTCGGAAATCCTCTTACCAGAATAGTGTACTATACAACTCCTGCAGAGTATAAGATCAATCTTGATGAACAGACAAAGCAGCCTGTCTTCTACAGACATTGCGAGTTCAATCCTGATGCAGTCAACAGAAATGACTTTTCTCTTGCTCCTATGGAATCTGTGGAAGATGAATTGACGCTGATCGTGATCAGCGATCCTCAGTGCAAGAATGACAGACATGTCAAGAGATTCCGTACTGAGAGCATTCCGGATATGCAGAGGACAATCAATGCTGGAGTGGAGAGCGGAAAATATAAGAATGTGTATGCTCTCGTACTTGGAGACCTTGTATACGATTATCTTGATCAGTGGGACAATATGAAGGATGTGATGTCAAATGTCGAGATCAATGATGGCCAGGGATATCTTCCTTTCTTCAATTCCATCGGTAATCACGATCATTATGAGGATTGTGTTGATGATTATGCCGGATGTCAGAATTATGTCGATCGCTTCGGACCTACTGACTATTCGTTCGATAGAGGAAATGTTCATTTCGTTACAATGGACAACGTTTTCTATAAAAAGCATAATACCTATGACTCAGGTTTTACCGATGCACAGGTAGAGTGGCTTAAGGCTGATTTTGATCTTGTGAAGGATAAAGAGAACAAGATGCTTGTGTTCTATGCTCACGTACCGTTCAGAGGAGGTGCGGAGAAAGGTGGCGGAAACGTCAACTATGACAAGCACTATGATGACGTCCTCAAACTCTTCACACAGTTCAAGGAGGTTCATGTAATGATCGGTCACACTCATCATCCTGAGAACTATATGCACCATAACTACATCACAAAGAGCGGGCTTCCGGTATATGAGCACGTGCTTGGAGCTGTAAGCGGTGCATGGTGGCACACAAATACATGTACTGACGGTACTCCTAACGGATATGCAATCTTCACTGTGAAGGACAATACCGTAGATAACTTTGTCTATAAGCCAGTTGATCTTGATGAGAACTATCAGATGAGGGTCTACAACGGCAGCCAGAAGTATTCAGGATCAAAGAAGCTCACTTTCGGCTGGCCTGAGGAATATCATGGATGCTTCATCGCGGACGTCTTCAACGATGATGCGGAAAACTGGAAGGTTGAATTCATCCAGAACGGTGTAGTAACCCCGATGACAAGAGTGACCAAGAAACTCAGAGACTGGTGTATGTTTGCTTACTTCATCAATGAGAACGGCCGAAGCCCGAAGAATACCGCTTACCACACCGGCAAGCTCCACTACTGGACTCTTCCTGCACCGTCAGGCAATCCTGCCAAGGAGAAGGACTGGGAGATCCGTGCAACCTACACAGTACCTACCAGCGGCAAGGTCAATGTCTACACTGTGAACACTCTCCAGACTGACTACACCGGCTTCCCTGCAACACTGGCAGACGAATAGACCTGAATCGGTGGCTCTGAATTTGCCTTTGTATATCTGAATCATTAAATAAATGTGAGATATGTTGAAAATCGGAGACAAGATGCCGGATTTTGAGGTCGTGGACCAGGACGGTAAAGCGGTAAGTTCAAAGGATCTTATCGGCAAGAAGACAATCATATATTTTTATCCGAAAGACAACACAAGTGGCTGTACCGCAGAGGCTTGCAACCTGCGAGACAATTACGAGGCTCTCGTTGCAAAGGGGTACAATGTGATAGGAGTCAGCAAGGACAGTGCAAAGTCGCATAAGAATTTCAAAGATAAACATTCACTTCCGTTCACTTTGCTAGCAGACACATCCACAGAAATGATCCAGAGTTTTGGAGTCTGGGGAGAAAAGACCCTATACGGCAGAAAATACATGGGCACAATCCGAGCTACCTTCATCTTTGACGAATTCGGAATCTTGACAGAGATCATCGAAAAGGTTGACACAAACAACCATGCTGCACAGATTTTAAAATAACAAACGTTCAGGCTTCATTGGCGTAAAATACAAACCCTTGACACACAGCCACTTACGCGAAGTGCGTGCT